>Ga0209550_10000854_pt1 | contig 29194 bp, 23 predicted proteins | sample LauGreSuBDMM15SN_2_FD_187567 | JGI IMG/M metagenome (GOLD analysis project Ga0209550, IMG submission 187567) | Freshwater lake microbial communities from Lake Michigan, USA - Su13.BD.MM15.SN (SPAdes) (version 5) | ecosystem: Environmental > Aquatic > Freshwater > Lake | place: Lake Michigan... | reverse complement strand
ATGCGGGAGATGCGGGGGCGTATGCGGGAGAGTTTGGTGAGTAGAATGGATTGTCTTTTTCAGCAATACTTTCCAATGATTTAGGAACATGACCTTGTTTGTCATTGTTCCATTTCGTATATATGGCATTTGCTATTTGATTTGCGGTTTCCACTGTTGCGGTTGGATTCATTAACAATTTAGAAATATTTTTAGAATAAGACATGTTCTCCAATTGTTCAATATTATCTTCTGTAATGATGCGCATTTGCATATTAATAGTTTGCAATTCTTGCATTAATAGTTTCAATGTATATGGAATAGAAACAATACTAAACGAACGACCAAACTTGGTTATATTATTCACATTTAATCCCGTTCCGTCCATTGTGGGCGCAAATGAAATAGGACCATCTATAGCCGGGCTCATGAATAGATTTTTCGAAGGATTGTATACCGCAATCATACCGGATTGGTTGCATATGGCTAAATGATATTTATCGCCCCGGTCCATCATCGATTCTTGTAAAAAGTTCGAAATGCCATGTGATATAACAGAATCGCGCTCCATTTCACCTATACGCAACCCACCGTCATTTGCTCTTCCACTAACTGGTTGATGTGTCAGGGCTGTATTTGGCCCTCGCGCTCTATAATTTATTTTATCTTTGACCATGTGTTTCAATCTCATGTAATAGGTGGGTCCAATAAACACCGATGTTTCGATTTGTTCTCCCGTCATACCATTATATAGTGCTTCATTTCCTTGGGAGTGAAATCCCGCTTTCGCCAGGATTTGTTCATATATTTCTATTTTGGAACCCTTATTTACAAATGCAGTGCAATCGCTAAACGCGCCATAATGAGCAGACGCTTTACCTACAATACATTCAACCAATTGACCTATCGTCATACGCGTCGGAAGTGCATGTGGATTAATAATCAAATCGGGGCGAATACCGTCTTTCGTAAATGGCATATCACATTCCGGTATAACCATTCCGATGGTTCCTTTCTGTCCAGCCCGGGACGCCATTTTATCTCCTAAAAAGGGAATACGTTCTTCTCTGATACGGACTTTAGCAATACGTTCTCCTTCTTCGCCTTCGGTTATAAAGGTTTTATCGACTACGCCAATTTGGCCCTTTTTGGGCGTTTTTGAACCGTCGATGCGGACATTTGGTTTTTGAGGATTATTCGACGATAGTCCGATTAATACGGTCTTATCATCCACCGGTGTATTTTCGCGAATAATTCCATAGGCGTCCAATTTGCTATAGTCGTAGCCGGGTTTCTTACCCACAATGTTCTCTATACCTTCTATATTGGAGAACTTGGTTTCATGAATCATATCGGCCGTTTTACTACTTTCTTCATGCGCTTCGTATGTAGTATAATAAGTGGTTCTAAATAATCCGCGTTTCAGAGAACCCTCGTTTATTAAAATGGCGTCTTCCACATTGTATCCAGTATAACACATGACGGCAACTATGGCATTTTCGCCATATGGGTTCTCTTCATGATTAATATATTCCATATATCTCGATTTGACTAAAGGTATTTGTCCACTATTTAGCACGACTGCGGTTTTGTCCATTCGAACCGGAAAGTTCGTATGATACATAGAAACGGCCTGTTTACTTTGTCCAGTGGAAAAAGAATTACGAACTGGCGGATTGTTCTCCGGAAATATGATTTGGTTGCACATAACCCCAAATATCAGAGATTCATGTATTTCCGAATGAGTATGTATAGGCAATACTTCTCCAGGGGAAACGGCTATAAATGCATCTTCGGATTCACTGGGGTCAATATAATCTATAATGGCTTTATCCTTTAAAAACCTCTCCAATTTCGCCGGGTTGGTTTCTACTGTTATACCAGTATATAGGTCGGGCAATTCATATATTTTGGGTTCATTCGGATGAAATTCCGCCAGCTTTTTCTCATTAAATCCGGAAATAAGTTGTTTCCAAGAGAACTCGCCCTTTTTTATTTTGTCAATGATGGCCACATTGTCATAGGACATTTTTTCGGTATTTTCGTCTTTGAAAAAAATGGGACGGCATACGCGCCCCATATCTGTATAGATAAAAATCGTATTTTGTTTAATATCGAAGGTTGCAGACATATGTATGGGCAATAATGCATTTCTCCTAAATAATCGGATTTTTTTAACGGTTTCGATGGGTTCTCCGACTGCCCCGGCCCAAAACCCATTGATTATTACTTTTGTCAATTGCGATAACAATTGTGGGCCACAATCCTCGATTAATCGCATGGACGTTTTTTCGCGCAACCATTGTATCATAGGTTCTCTAGACATACCGCGAGAAATATAAGTTGCTATGGCTAGTTGTTTATGTAGACCAATATTTCCACCATCGGGCGTATCTATAGGGTCGATGAACCCCCAATGTGAATTGTGGAGAACCCGGGGGCCCACCAGTTTTAACCCGGCATCTATATGTAAGTTCGTTTTTCGCAAATGACTCAATGCAGTATAAAACGATAGCCGGTTCAAATCTTGAACAACTCCAATGCGTTTTGTATGAGATTGTGCACCCCAATTTCCTTTAAATGCTTTTTTGAACCCGGTTTCTAAAATACGTTCTTTGAATACATCTCTATAGTTATCCTGAATGAGGGCATCTAGACGAGATTCATATAGTTCTTTGTTATAGTATAGTTTCTTCTCAAACTCTAGTTGAATACCTCGCTGTTGAATCGAGTAATATTCTTTGAATAAATCATATAACAGAGAACCGGCCAATTCAATACGTTTATATCGGAAACTATCTCTGTCCGTTGGCACTTCTACGCCGGTTGCCACATTTAATAGACGAAATACAATATATCCCAAATAATACGCCTTTTGTATGTAGGCAACCTCTCCAATATGGGGAAGGAAATAATCGGCCAATATTTCGAGAACATATGTCGCAGTGTTTATTTTCGTAAAAGAAGCTATATATAATAAGGCGGTTTGTTGCGATAGGACGCCCCCTGCATCATGTATAGAAGGTATAAACATATCGACCATAGATTTGTATTTTTCTAAATCCAATAGACACATGGTGATAATGTCTTTGTCCGAAATAATACCCAGTGCGCGAAAAACAATGAATAGGGGAATCGGACTACGAACATTGGGTATATTCACCACCAGATTTTTATTACTATATCGCGAACTAGGAGCAACCATTTTTACAGAAAATGTGCGTATTGGTTTCGCCGAGTTCTCCGAAACCGACCGTATTTCTGCGGAATATAGAAAATCATCCCCACCAACGTCTTTTATATAAAGCATATTGTCGGCAAACTTTTCTTGGGGAACAATCGTTTTTTCTTTTCCATTAATAATAAAATATCCCCCTAAATCGTTCCGGCATTCGCCCATGGAAAACCGAACGTCGCGATTTAACCCATTTAAAATGCAATAGTTGGATTGGACCATGATGGGAAACTTACCCAAATATATTTTTTCTAAAATAGTAGAATGGATTTGTTTATTGGGTTGAATCATGGACCGGGCATTGGCTTCTCGCAATTTAGCTGCGTCGGCTGCCGTCATAATAAACGGCAATTCGGTGGGCGCTTTTTCTTTCGGCTGGGTTTTCGTGGTTTTTGGGCGTTTTTCGCCCCGGGTTGCGGCGGCGGCTTCTTTCGCCGCTTTGGCTGCCCCGGTTCCTTTTTTTTGCGCTCCGCCGATTTGCATATAGTCAGAATGGTTTACATCATCGTTGTAGTCATGGTTCTCCACCATTTTGTCTAACAACTCATATAGTTCCCCTCCTAAGACGCCCCCTTTTTTCAGTTTTCCACTAGACGCCCGTATGTTATACTCATTATTTAGCACAGAATAATCTACATGTGTATCTACATGAGATACGCCATTTGTATCCGTTTTTTCGGCGATTTTATCCACGCCAATTAATATAGGTTCTTCTCCCGGTTCTAATAACCGAATATACTCTATTTCAATATCGTAATGCACCGTCATAGCGTATGTCATGTTGCGCATTCGGGCTTCGTTTGGTATCATATAATGTGCATTATTCTGGTCGTGAATAACTGGTTTTCCGAAATAAATCCGAGAACCGTCTTTTCCGCCAAAATATAATAGACATTGATATCGATAATCATTAATAGAATCATCATATTTAGAAGAAATACTCACGGGGTTTTTTTCTTTGAATATTCGCTGAATACCATTTGCGTAAAAATCATTATAAGATTCAATATGATGTGATACTAAAAACTGCGGATTTTCGGTAAAATGCGCGTTTATTATTTTCCATATAAAATCATCATTCATCGTAGTGCTGTCTGTCATATGTCTATATAGTATAAAAATATATATTATATCTATTGTTAGTCTTTATCTATTTTTATTGGGGTTTTACATTTAGGAAAAATCTTGATATATTATATATGACAATGGACTCGAACATTCAACAAACGTTTTTTAGCCCTTTAGGCAAACAATATTGTATGTATTTTTACTTTCTTTCCGTTATTGGATTAGTATTCGTTGCTATCGTATTTATATCAGCAATTATTATCGGACTAACGAAAAAGAAGGGGTTTGAGTTTTATCTATCTGCCATAGTTGGGTCATTAGGATATGGTATTTTCTATTTCCAAAATAGATTGTTATATTCCATGTGCGTGGGTTCAGCGTAATATAACATCTTGTGCCCGTTTCCTACTAGGTCAAGAGTTCTCGTAAAACCTTTATTTTTTTTATAGTATAACAAACTATAGAAAAAGTGGATGGATATTTTGTATTATAGTAATTATTGCAAACATTCCAAACAAATTGTTGGATATTTAGCAAAAGAAAACTTGACAAATCAGCTAAATTGTATTTGCATTGATAAACGTCAACGTGATGCATTCACAAACCAGACATATATCATATTGAATAATGGTCAAAAAATCATGCTACCACCCAACGTGCACAGTGTTCCCGCATTACTTTTGGTAAAACAGAATTATAGGGTTGTTTTAGGAGATGAGATATTACCATTATTACATCCTTTAGTAAAGAGACAGCGGGACGCGGCGGTTGCACATTCGGGTGGAGAACCAATGGCGTATAGTATGGAGACAAATAGTGGGTATGTTGCGTCGGAAAAATATACATCATATGATTTAACTCCAGAAGAATTGAGTGCAAAAGGCATCAGTAAAAACCGCCATATGTCGAATTATGTTCCAGCCGACCATAGTAATTTTAATATAACCACCCCTCCCGATAATTATAGACCAGATAAAATAGGGAGTGGTGTTTCGTTGGATGATTTGCAACAAAAACGAAACACAGAAGTATCGCAATTTTTTCCAAATAATTCGCCATATATACCATCCGATGCGATGCCCTCTATATAACTATCTCCGTATAATAGTCCACCGCCACTTCATCTACGTTCATTCCGGAGAAAAATGCCCCCTCTCACATTGATAATTGAATAGATACGGGTATGTAAAATATATTTAAGAATATATAAATATAAACATATATCTTTTTGACATATTATAAATGGCTACAGATAAGCAATTGTTTTTGAGAACATTTAATACACATTTATTTGAATTATTAGATGATGTAATTCGCATTTTACCGGACAATTTAGATATACAAACCGCCAAAACATCTTTTTGGGCAATAAAAAAGGCGAATCCAACGATTATTATTAAAGTTTGGTATTATTATATTTATATTCCTTATAACGAAACCATTGCCAATTCGGACATAGAGTTTTTTTTACAAAAAGATTACACTAGCGATTTAACGAATGTAAGCAATAGTAATGATGTAATTAAAATTGTAAACTCTTTAAAAGACCCATTGTCTAAATTGGATGAACATGAAAAACAAATTATTGTAGAATATTTTCAAAACTTGAATAAATTGGCGGCGTTATATAATGCATAAAACCCCGGTTTTACGTAAATATATTATCACGGTATATTCGTATTCAGGAGAACGCCGGAGTTCGGAACGAGCGTCGGGGTTTATCTGGATATAGGTCATCATCGAAGGATAAATCGCAAATCCGGCATTATTCTAATATCTCTATTACTATTGGAGATGATTTATCATAGCATGCGAATACAATTGTCCAAAGAGTAATAATTTAGAACTATTATATATAATAGTTATACGGAATGGACAATAATTATACTCATATGGATATGGCAAACTACAATGACACGACACCCCCATCTATAAAACTAGCAATGAACGGGGGCGGATTGTCTCTAGAATTGGGCGATATTATAAGAATCGAAGCCCCTACGAATGCAGAGTTCCACGAACATACCTTTTATATTGATTATATAAATACAGATGACCCGGAAAGTATCCATATTTCTCTGATAAATATTGCCAATTTCGATAAAAAAGAATTGAGAATAATAGATGGGGCCTATTTATCGGACGAATCTATAACTGATATATCATTATTAGCCCGCAATCCGTCGAAAGGATATGCCAGACAACACAATCTATTACCAGATACATGGATAGATATACATTTTGGCGGAGAGTTCCCGGCAGTAGTAACCGGTCAAATAACCAATTTAGAAGATGATATGATTGAAATAACGACCTATCCAGATATAAATGTTATATACATAGATTTCGCATATCGGGGCGTTCCAATTGAGTTGCCAATTGATGAAATAACCATTCGCGAAAAGCCGGCGAGTATGTCGCAAGACCAAAATAGTATTCATATTCCATATTCCGACGACGATACGACGAATCGAGTAGATGGAGACTATTTAGACCAAGCCAAAATGGAATACACCGATACTGGAGAATCCATTATAACCATTCCCGCAAATGCAAAACCAAATGAAAATATCAATAATGTATTGCAACAAATGTATTTAGACGGTGATGATATTTTCGGAGATGATTTGGGAGATGTTATATTGGAAGTAGAGGTCCCTGAAAATGAAAAACGTTATGGTATTGATACTCAAATTGATTCATTATTAGATGGGATTTTATCGGAAATACCGATAAATAAGAGAACCAAAAATGTTATGGATAATATACATCGCATTGTTCAACGTTTCAAAGAATTGCGCAAAATATATTCGGTATTTGACGATACTGGACATATAAAGGATATAAAACAATTGGGCGCGCATCATATTCCTTTATTTTACAAATTAAACGAATTATCTACGCAAGTTCCGTGGCTTTTACCGGTAGTTAGCCATATAAGACGGGTTTATTCCGACACACCCATGGAAACGGAGGCACCGGATATCATAAATTATACTATGTCGGAAGTATTGCTAGAACAACAGGCAATACAAAAAACATTTTCCGGCACGGTATCACAAGGGGAAGAGGTAAGATATGAAAAAATGTTGAAAGATATGAATATTGCCATGGCAACCTATAATACTGAATTGCAAAATCCCGCCAATATATTAACATCAATTCATGTAGGGGATGATATAGAATGTATTGTAGAATCTCAACCAGAGTTTGTATCGACAGCGAGACATGTATATGGTGGCGAGGTCGAAGATAAAATGAAACGGTTTTCCGTCGTTCGAAATACATCTATATCAACCCGTCCATATAAGGTTGAAACCGAATATGGAGCAAAAGTGCACCTTAAAAAAACTACGATGGATAGTGATATTGCGAATATACACTCGTTTATTATGTTGCCGAAAGAAGCCGTATTTTTCTCTAAAGTAAAGCTCCCTGGAACAAATATATTATCAAGGACCAATTTAGGCAGAAAACATATAGAATTGTCCCGGGTTTTGAATAAGAAAACTCACCCAAATATATTTGAAATAATAGATTTGAATGAAAAAATACAATATGTGGAAGATAATACGAAAAAACCGAATCTCAAAAACGAAGAAGATAAGATGTTCCCACATTTTCTAAATAATATACTAGAGTTCTCCGTTAATCCGGATATATATAAAACATCACACACCTATTCTAGAGTATTATACAATTTATTACCGGAAACATCCACGTGCATAACGTTTATGGAAAAATATATAACAGATAAATTGTCTATAGCTGATGCGGTCAAAGTATTAGAACCGTTTCACATTTATAGAGAGGATATAAATTATTCTCAATACAACCAACTACGATATTTCATAAAAAACAAAATACATCAATATAACGGTTCCATGAAAGAAAAATCGCAAGAATATGCGAAAATATTATCGAAAATAACCCATACTCCAGATAGAATGAATGTAATACAACATATTTTGACAGAGAAGAAACAATATATGGACTTATTAATCGACCTCTATTTATTGGACGAAACGAAAATCAAACGGATGTCGTCCAGCGAGATGATATTCTATATGGAAAAAACGGACGGTTCCTCTCTTTTATATTCCTTATTATCTAGGGCGCTTTCTTCTATGTATACGCCAAATGCACTATTGAGTGCATTTCAATTTCCTACTATAGAAGATATGTCGGCAGCGGATAAGATTCGACCAAAAGACTGTATACGCCGTTTTTTAACGAAAAAATATTACAATATATCCGAACTCCAAAAAGACAACAATAAGGATGTTTTCTACGATAAAGAATTGGACGATACTCCCTACCCCATTTTGAAAAAATACGATAAACAAAAAGGAAAGATGACATCGGATACATTTGTAGAGTTTTTAGAAGAGAACTTGATACAAAAGCACGATTGTAATTCCAAAATCGCAAAAGAAATGGCGAAAACCCTTATAGCTGGAAAGAAAAAGGTGGTGGATGGGGAATATGCTGTATTGGAAATCGCAATTGACTTTGCGACCGACACAGAACCAAGTAAATTGTCTAGGGCAGAATTGATAGATTTAAAATTGACCGGGATGGTAAAAACGAAAACGCAATACTATGTCCGCAAAAATAATAACTGGGTCCGAGATGATTCTATATCAGAAGAGTCATTTGTGGATACACAGACGTTGTTTTGTAATATGGAAAATACATGCTATAAAAATACAAAATCGAACCAATGTGATACCATAGAACGCGCGAATAAAGGTGTCGCACATGAATCAAATGAACGTATGTTGTCGGAAATGAATAATCGCCTAAATCTTTCCGTTGCGGAATTGGAAGAGGAATTGGAGAAAGACATAAACAAGTATAAAAAGGCGGTATATCATACAGCCGTATTAAGAGAACTGTATTTATATAAACAAAATACAGTTTCCCTAAATATGGCAAATAATGGCGGAGATATAGAGGAAAAAATGGTATCCACACACGCCGGAGTTCTCGATATGATACTTTCGCTAAATGATTTCGTTAGACAACAAAAAGATATCGTTTGGTTCTATACAGAATATTGCCGAGAACCCCTACCGAAAGAAGAACAAGGATGGATGTATTGCAAGGAAACGAATCTAAAATTACTCCCCGGGTTTTTATATGTATTAGCTGTGGAGTTCATGGAAGGTGGCGATTACCAATATGTCATGGATAAAATGTGTTCCGACGCCGAATTGAGCGATGACGGCGATTATTATGTAGACAAAGCAACCGGATATCCTATTAAAAAACGGGACTTGGTAGAGGAGGATGAGTATGATGATGTTGGATTTAAGCTGACAACGCATGCTATTATGGAAAAAGACCTGGGTGCAATGGTAGTCGAAGCACTGGCGAAAAAGGTGCGCATATTCGACAACGCAACCGACCAAATGGTATATAATGTATTTATGGCGATTGTTTCTACCGCGGGTGTTCCGCACGAAAATATAGAGGAGGCTGTTATACGAATGTCGCTAGAACTCATACGCAATCCGACGGTTATTATGGAAGAAGAAAAATACAAACAGCGGGCAGCGAAATTGGAAAAAGATACCGGTAAAACATCGATTGTCTATCCGATTTATAAAAACCAGGCTATTTTATCTATCGTTGCGGGAGTTCTCTTAATTTCTATCCAATGTGTTATACCATCTATTAAAACCCGCAAAACATTTCCCGGATGTGTCAAATCATTCACGGGATATCCGTTGGCAGGTGGGATGGAAGATGTCAGCGGGTTGAAATATATAGCTTGCCTAATTAACGGTATTAAATATGACGAAGAACCCTGGAAGTCGGTTATAAAATTATCCGCACCCATTATTGCATCACGCATTCGCGACGTATTAGACAAACATATTTTGAAGCGAGGCGACGTAAACGAGCTATATGTCAAGAAGCGCGAGTATTTGCTTCTGTATCCCGAGGATATTATTCCGACAGAACATAGTATTGAAAAATGGCGGCAGTTTCTACCCCCGGTCGTTGAGTTCTCGGTCGTCTCTAATTTGCATAATGTTGCGGCGGATTTCAAATCACATTTATTAGAAACTCTCCGGAAAGGACATAAAGACCAATTTTCCCAATTGGGTATTGCGACATCTCGTATAAGTTCTCATACATATGGTATTATTGAGTTGATATACAATATAGTAAAAAGCAAAACCAGTATATTGACTACATCGGGTGGTGTTCCATTTTTAGAAAATGCATGTTGTAATGACCGGTCGAAATCGACGCATCCAATGACCTATTTCGTATCCGAGAACCCGGCTATAAGACAATATCTAGCAATAACTACGGAATTGGCGAAATTGGTGGAGGAAGTCCGAATCATAACCAAACCAGGTATATTATATCACGAACCTTCTACTGCGACAGTTCGCGTGGATATTCCGACGACGGAAACGGAGAAAAACATCTACTCCGCGGTTATACACTATGCCAAGTTCGATAGAACCGCCCCGGTTCCCGAAGGGATAGTGAATATTTGCGGAGAGAAACCGGCGGGATATAAATCATCTTGGTCTCTCGACGAAAAAATAGAATACTTGAAAAAACACGGGAAGAGATATGACCAACCAATATTGTCCAAGTTGATGGAATATATACGCATGAAAAACGTGCTACCGATTCCGGACGGAGAACCATTGAATCATGTTGTCAAATTGATGGGGTTTTTGGAATCAATGGAACTCAGTAATTCGGAAGTCGTTCCGGCACCATTACGTGAACTCATGATAAATGCTATAAAAGCTTACGTGCCGAAAGATATGAAAAAAGACGGAACTGTTAAAGAAATAGTTCAGTTGCGCAAGTATTTAGCGAAAACGAATGAACAGATGTTGAAAGAATTGATAAACGTAAACAAAGGTAGTTTTATAAAAAGCTATGGAAATCTCAATATACGCGAAATCAAAAACCTGCAGGATTTTATGGCCAATATCCACGTATGGCACATGGATACCGCCGAATCCGAATACAATGGTATATATACAGTATCGCAATTTATCAAAAACTCAGTGGAGGCTATGGTGAAAATATACCCGTCGATGATAATGAATAATTCGGCTTATACGGAGGTTCATAAACATTGGGGATTGTCCAGTTTTCATAACAACGATATATTTAGGATATTGTCAACGTATTTAAAAGGATTGAATCAGTTTAAGGGCGATAAAACCATCCACGCATTTTTACAAGAAATACAGAAAAAAACCATAGATATACATCTATTATTGCAACATATTCCAATGGAAACACCGATTCAGAAAAATGATACGACTTATTTTGAATTGTTTGATAAAAAGACCATCTATTATTTGCACGTATATTGCTGGTATTCCGTATTGTATGAATATATGAACTTGTCGTCGGATGAAGACCTGATAAATATCGATATACAAGAGACGAAACGAGAACGTCGTGGACAAATCGCCGAAATGGGAAATCCCGCGAACGATATGACCAGTTTGTTTAATAGTCCATCAGAAGAAATAGCCGAGGTCCAAGCGGATTTATATCAAGTCGAAATCCGAGCCGGGGAAAAAGCGGATTTACAAAAGCGAGTATGTGAAATGATGATTGCCTTTTTGAATATAGATGAACGAAATAAGAAAACATTGGATAAACCATATGCCGAAATCGCGAGACGCGTTCGTCGTTCCAAGGAGGAAGAGAAAAAGACGATAACGGATTATTTGAAAAATATGCAAAAGGATGAACGCAAAGTGGAAGATTTACTCAAACAATTGCATCAGGGTAGATGGAATGTCGGTATTCAAAAAGGCGTATTTATGTATGACAAAACCACGTATAATAATGAGCGCATGGGAGCTATATTGAGATTAGAACAAGATTTAGCCATAGATAATGCGTATGACCCGGAACAAGTCGATGTCGGCGTGGATGAATTGGAACGCGAACAGAATCGGGACAATGACGAGTTCTATGATGACGAAGCGAATAATATCGGGCATTTTGGAGACGATTATATGGATGGTAATTATTATGGGGAGGATGGCGACAATGATTTCGCGTATGACGATTGATGTGGTGAATATCTTTATCCTGCGATGATAACTCATCTTCGGATAAACCTCGAACACCTGTGCTCGTTCCTCGCACTGTTCCGATCTCCGGCGTTCTCGCTATGTAGATAAACATTATATATGAATATTATATGAATACAATACAAAAACGATTTTTATTATTTTTATTTGGATGTATAGGAACCAGAACGTTATTCACGTACCTTGCATATATTGCAAATAAGACGTATTTACGATATATGGGATATTTATCTATTTTACCGGCTATTGGGTTTTTTTATGTTTTTTTTACAGGTTCTCGGAAAACAGGGGGAGAAGTATTTGGAGATAAAATATGGTGGAACAATCTACGACCTCTCCATGGGTCGTTGTATTTTTTATTTGCATATAATGCAATTCGGGGAAATCCTTACGCTTGGATGTATTTGTTGGTGGATGTGGTTATTGGTTTGGTCAGTTTTTTATGGTTCCATTATACAAATGGCAATTTCAAAAAATTATATGAGTAAATAATCCAGCCATTGAAATATGTAAAAGAACCCATATAAATATTCGCCATTTATATAATATAATCTAGCATTATGGAGAAAATATCGTGCGGGGGTATCCGATATACATATAATGGATATGACCAAATATGCAACCATCTGTTAGAAGAATATAAAAAATGCGCGACGATGGAGACATTGGCTTACGAAAAGAAACATACTATCGATTGTCGCAATCAATTGTATCTTATAGAAAAAATATGTATACCGGGTAAACGAAAAAGGAATATCTATTTATAACGTATATTATATCGAATGAAAGCATTTTTGAACGCAAATAAGGCAAATGTAGCCATATTGCTATTTTTAGCAATGTTCTCCATATTACATTTTGTAAAGCCCAAAATAATATATAACGACGAAGGTGGTTTTCGCCCATTTGGCGTAGGGTATCGACATAAAACGATTATTCCCATATGGGGGGTTGCTATTATTTTGGCCATTTTTAGTTATTTAGCCGTTTTAGTGTATATAAATCAATAATGGTCCCCAACCATAACAATAATAGTTCATACTATATATTTATTGAATAAATAGTATGTATAGTATACTTTAGAATCATGGATGGTCCGAATCTAATCGACCCAACAGTTAAATACAATTTATATAATCGACTGAGTTCCTGCCACGTTAAGCGAGTAAGTATGTATACATGGGTTTTCAACATAGTAGTATTTGTCGCTTTTGTTAGTATAGCAACCATCGCATTATATTATTGTTATACCCGTAAAATGACACCAGAGGAGAGATATAACAAAATGATGCGAGACCAGTCATATATAATGTCGAAAATCCGGTTTTATCAAAACGAGCGTGCAAATATGCCATTATCTAGTATAACTAGTCTACCTATTGTGAAAGAGCCGAATATTGATAATATACACCCCAGTTCTCGATAAACAATGAAATAACGCAGGGGATAATATAAAAAGTATATATAAATACTTTATATATGAATATCATCAATCAGACTCGAGAACATATAATAGAAGAAAACAATACGGCCCAGGAGGAATTGGAGGGTATTTTATCTAGATTAGACCCGTCCATAAAACAGCTATCCTTTTCAATTCCATTACATGGTGATATTGATTTTGAAATATTAACCACGAAAGGATTTAGGAGTGTAGAAATAATACAATTTGATAAGGGAGAAATAACATCGATTCGGAATATTCCCCAGTCGGTTAAACTATTACATTGTTCGGACCAGATGCTTATAGACCTATTTGACCTACCTATTTTTTTAGAAGAATTGCATTGCGACTATAACTATTTAACGGAGTTCTCCGGTAAAAACGTAAAAAAACTGAGAAAACTGCACATTTCAAACAACCGGTTAGAGAACTTGGACGAATTGCCGGAAGATTTAGAAGAATTGTATTGCACAAACAATAGTCTTACTTTATTGAATCTGTCCGGATTGACGAACTTGAAAATACTACATGTATCGGAGAACCCGGCGCTGGTTATTGAACATGTTCCGGAAGGTTTAGTAGATTTTCAATCGGATAATAGCCCATTTGCAGTAGTGCAATATGACGGTCCGGGAGTTCCGGACGCCGATTCAAAAATCGGCGAAATGACGCATGCGCATGCGGAAATGAAAATCGATTATTTAGAAGCATTAAATGCGTATTTCAAATTGAAGAGAACATATGAACAATCTGTATTGGCGACAAAACGGGAACTATTTAAGTCCGCTACATCTAAGGCAATCGGTAAAAAGTTGGTGGCAACCGTAAAGCCTAAATGTATTAATTGTCGACGTCCAGTGGGAACTATATTTGAGCATAAAGATTTCAAATATACGGCTATATGCGGAGATACGCAATTAAACAAAAAATGCAACCTACATATTCAATTGTTTAGTGGAGAGTTTACAGAACATACCAGTATGTTATACATATATAAAAACAGTATCGATAAAATAAAACAAAAAATAGTGCGCCAAAAATTGAATACGCTCTTTAATTATATTTCGGAAAAAGAATCTACCAAACAATTTACAAAGCAATTGGAAGAATACAATGTGGAAAATACAACCTATACCGAGTTGCTAGATATACACAATGAAATGTATTTTAGTCGAGAAAATAAGGAGGATATACGTAAAAAAATGGAAGATATAACCGGACTATTGTCTCAATATAATGCTATTATAGATGATTATAATATGAACCCGGAAAACAATGAATTGTTGCGTGATGCTGTCAGAATGTATACGCGAGAAATTATTCCGGAGATGGAGAACCTACGCCGGTTGAAATACGAGTTGTCGGAAATGGATATACGAATAAATACAATCGGTGTAAAAACATTCGATATAACGTCGACATTGGTTCAACGACAAGTTGCGTTATCGCGCGTAGATATAGCTTTAGATGAAGACCCCGGCGTTATGAAATATAGTAAAAATGCATAATACCGGAGATCGGAACGAGCGTCGGGGGTGCCACGCGTATTATCGAAAGAGAAAGATTATTTACATCCAATGACGTTCGAAACTCCATCCCATGTTATGCTGTATTTTTTTGCCCATGCACTTTTATTACAAATAGGGGATTTAGAGCTATATCCCCAGGAGGCACTATCGGTGAAATCAATTCTCTGGTTGGCTGAATCATATCCGGGGGTATGTATTGCCGAATCAAATTTTTCATCACCACTTTTATTTTTCAGGACTAGTGCAGTAGCGTTATATATGGTTCCTACGTTTACACTATTAGAATTAGGAATCTTGCATCCACTTGGATCTACCTCCCATGTATCCGGACAGGTATTTGCTACGGGTGGAAATACTACATTTTCGGTTGAATAATATTTTGTGACAATACCGATTGTTGCAAATATTATAATAAGGAGAACCGTTGCTACAACTAAAACAATTATTTGAAAACTATCCATAATTATATACAATAAGAAAATAAAATATTTTATAGTCATGACATACTTTCGATATTTAGCGATTTATATTGATTTATTTCTCTCGACACAATATACATATGTCATTGAAATCGTCTTTATTTGATGACAAATCACCCATTCTAAATATTTCTAAATATAACGGCCGTGTAAATATTATAGAAGAGCCTTCACCCAATATTCGCTTTCAAATGCAAGAAAAAATAGCTGTTAAAAACAAGGCAACTGCATATAGAGAGGCATTAAACGGAACATGGGAGAACAATATGCTTGCGACCGTGTATTTTTCAGAGGGAAATATACAGATATTGCAAAATGGTATACGAGCGGGTGTATATAACAAGTCGAATGGTCAAATCAATGTCCCTCCCCAAAATATAGATTCCTTGAAAATAATTATGCGTAGTATTTACCTACAATATGCGGAACACTACGCTGACAATATAACTAAACAAGTGGAGCGATTGAATGAATTGGTATTGGACTATTGTGTTAAATCCGTATATGGGGAGGCTGTGGGGTATTTGAAATATTGCCAGGACCAGAGCAGTTTGGTGTTGCCATTTGACCGTCCGGTTCCGACAGATAGGGTATATAAACAGCTTGAATTGAAGCCGTTTTTTTAGATGTGGTGGGGGTTTTGGTATATGGTAAATAGTCATATGAATATGTATTATTCGTATGACTGGTATTTATGGTTGTGCAATAAAAATATTTAGTGTTTTTTGGCTGTTTTTTTGGATTTCTTTGTTTTATTTTTTTTATGGGGGCGTTTAGCATGTGACCGACCTTTCTGTTTTTTACCGCCGACGGGTGGGTCATTTTTTTTCCAAAACTCCCACCATTTTTTTGCTGGTTGTGCTGGTTGTGCTGGTTGTGCTGGTTGTGCTGGTTGTGCTGGTTGTGCTTGTTTTTCTGCTTCTGCTGCTTGTCTTTCTTGTTCTTCTAGTGTGTCCATTACTTATACTATATACTATACTGTTATTTTATTTAGCCTTGACTACTGGTTTTTTCGCGATTTTTCGAACTGGAGCCCCCACCCCACCCGATTGGATTTTCTCGCGTTTTGCCTTATACACCCCATATTCCTTTTCAAACGCTTCCAACTCGCCATACCACATATTCTCTAAAGTAGTTGCCAATAACACCGCCAAGTCTTTTTCGCATTGGTCTTTTTCCCTGACTATTTGTTCTACATTTTCTTGTGCAACCGAATCCATCGGCATTTTGACTAAATATTTATAATCGCCATCCAATCTATCGAACTTACGCGCTTCCATCAATTCCACCACTTGCGTCGCCGTTTTCCGACGTAAATCCACCACATCATCAAGTGTCTCCGTTATATAACGCGCGCGATTCGACAACTTTATCAGCTTAGTGCGCATTTCCGCAACCATATTGGCTTTGCGTTTGCCATAGATGGTCATACGCACTCCATAAAAGTCGTCAATTATTTCCTCCACTGTTGTATATTTATGCAGTTTGTATTCCGAGTTAAACATATGCATATTCGTGGTGCTAATGGTTGTCGACAATTTCAAGGTCTTTTCGACACCATTAATGCCAGTTGCCATGTCGACCGTCATCTCCAACTCGGCCAATTTTCCCCGGGGAAACTGCACGGTTATATCCACAGCAACCTCGGTGCAAAGCGATGTGAACTCTTTAATGGTAGGGGCGATTTTCTTCCCGGCCTTATCTACTCCGCCATCCATAAGTCCTTCCAACATAGTTATATATGACATCGTCCATGTACCAACGGGCAATTCGGTTATACGTATTTTATCGTCGCCCAGTTTCTCATAACAACCGCGGACCAGATATTTTTGCTCCCCACATTTGCGAATAGTTCCCTTGAACCCCTGGTAATAGGGAACAAATGATATCGCGTCAACGGAAATGCCCCGGAGCCGGTTTTTCAAATAGGCTAAAATATCTTGTGGATTGTATGCCGGGATAGAACAGGAAAACCCGGTTCCAATACCGGAAATACCATTGACCAACGCGAATGGTAATATAGGCGCATACACTTCAGGTTCCACGATAGTTCCATCGTCATTCAAGTATGACAATACCGCGTCATCCGCCTCAGGAAATAGTGTCCGCGTTAGCTTATTCAGCATAGTAAATATATATCTCTCCGATGCACTATCGTCCCCGCCATGCAATCGCGTTCCAAATTGCCCGTTCGGTTCCAATAGATTGATATTGTTCGAGCCAACGAAGTTTTGTGCCATAGCAACTATTGCTCCATTCAGAGAAGCTTCGCCGTGGTGGTAGGCACTATGTTCTGAGACATATCCACTAAATTGGGCAACCTTGATTTCGGCATTGAGCCGGCGTTTGAATGCGGCGAACAGGATTTTTCGCAATGAAATCTTGAGACCGTCTACCATATTAGGTATTGACCGTGCGCAGTCATATGTGCTAAAGTGAATGAGTTCGCGATTCATGAAATCCTCGTATCGGACGGAAGGATGTGATGTGTCTAAATAGGCAGCTTTGTCATAATTCTCCAACCACGTTTTTCTGTCGTCTGCGCGCTTTTTATTGAAGATTTTATCAATACTATCGTCGCTGGTTTGGCCATTGTATTCAAAATCTACGATTTTTTTATTGGCGAAGTATTCTTTGAACTCCGCAGACGTAGATGTTCCTAAACCTTTGAAATATTTGATGGTCCATCCTTGTGGACCCGGTTCACCAAACGACTGTTTCCATGTTTCATATTCGCCCTCATTATAGAAGACGCGGGTTTGTGGGCCTTTTGTTGCTCGTAATATAGGCGTATTCATGAAGGAAATGAACCCGGGAATATGCACCAATGACGCCCACTCGGAATGAAATAGATTAATGCAGAGACCTTTTATATGAGAACCGTCTAAATCTTGGTCGGTCATAACCATGATTTTACCATATCGCAAATATTGATGCACGTCTTGTATAGAGGTATATTCACGCCCGCTTTCCAGACCGAGGATTTTCTTGATATCCGTTATTTCTTTGTTTTCGGCGATTTTCTTCAATTGTTCTCCGCGAACATTTAGGAGTTTTCCTTTTAGGGGATATATACCAATTATATTGCGGTCATCGGACGATAATCCCGAAACAATACCGGACATAGCACTCAATCCCTCGCATAAAATGAGGATACAGTCTTTCGATTGGGGTCCACCGCTATGGTTTGCGTCGATAAAGTTCGCGATACCGCGGATGGTTTTCGTTTTCGACCCATCTGTCGTCTTTTTGGCCAACCGGGCTTCTTTTGCTTCGGTTAATGAACAGGCCATATCCATGACACCCATTTTCGCGACTTTTTCAATAAACCCGTCGCTAACGACGCATGCAGACCCGAACTTGGATACCGGAGTATTCATATAATCCTTGGTCTGGCTATCGAAAGACGGGTTCTCAACATCGCATCGGAGAAATAGCATGAGTTGTTCTTTAATCGCATTGGCATTGACTTTGATTTTCTTCTTTTTTTCAATATAATCGCACAATTTGCGGATAATCTGGCCGGTTATATATTCGACGTGTTTCCCACCCTTGAATGTGCATATACCATTGACGAATGATATTTGCATAAACTCATGTGTGGGTGAAAGTGCCACTGCATATTCCCAGCGTTCATCTGATTGTTCGTATATGCGTTTTACGACACCTCCACCGCCACAATCACTGTCGGTATCCGTTTCGACAACGGTTTGGTCGGTGGGGTGCGCCCCGGGTTTTTTCGCCGACCCGGATTTTGAACCGATATACAAATCAATGTATTGCTGGAAGGTCTTGACCGGCAGGGTAATTCCATTGAGCCCGATTTTTATTTTTTTAATGGAATTGTCGGTTATTGCACCTATGTCGTAAACGCGCTTTTTAAGAAGGGCGAACATATCGGGAGTTAATCCGGTGAGTCCCAACCGCGCATAATCCGGTTTGAATATAACCCGAGTGTATGGCCGGGAAGTGCATTTCGTAATAACCGGCGGGTTTATTACGTCTAAATTGCTACCAAACTCTTGCACATATTTCAGGCCTCGCACATGGTCTACGGTTTCCACCATACCATACGTAGACCATATCAATACCAGCTTGAATCCAAAGCCATTTTTCCCACCTACGATTTTTTTCTCGGATTTGTTATAGTTTGTAGATGTTCTCAAATGGCCGAAAATCATTTCCGGAATCCATAGGTCATATTCGGGATGTTTAGCAATATCGATACCATTGCCATCGTTGGCTAATGTAATGGTTCCATCTTCGGAAATAGTGGTATCAATATAGCTAACAAACTTTTTATCGGAAGCAGAAGATTGTATCATGCGGATGACATGGTCTCGGCAATTCACAATACCCTCGTCGAATAGTTTGTATAACCCGGGGATATAATTGATGTTTTTTAATACTATTTTCTGAGACGCATCGTCATAAACCCATAAATCGGCGTCCACATTTTCGACCGACCCAATATATGTATCCGGATTGTCTAAAATATGTTGTTTATCAGTTTTTCTTTGATATTGTTGAGCGAGTGCGGATTCGGAAGACATTTTGTTTCTAAAATTAGTAAAATAATAAAAGGGGATGATATATAATGTATATACTGAGCTGTCTTTGTTTCAATTTTCTAAATAATAAATATATCAATGGTTATATATATGTCAGACCCGGCAACGATAGCAGTAGTTTCTAACCCAAAAATACCATATTGCAATGGGATTTCATTGAAATCCGCCATATCGTGTTCTAATATACACTATAAAAAATTGGCAACCGGTGGGAATTACCCATATATATCAAAAAAAATGCTATATTCACAAGCGGTTAGTAGCGGTCAAGGAAAATCTGGATATTTATGTTTACAATAAATTGAATCAATCTACCCGGCTTTATATAAATCTTTGATTTGTCCCCTTATGACAGGGGTATGTTATTAGCGTTCCATGGGCATAATCCCCACCTGCAACATCTATGCATTTTTTATTTTTTAGAGATATCCAATGTTTATTTTTATATTTCCATTTTTGCGTTTTACTACGATTGCATTTTTTTTGGATGATGACTCCGTTTTTATCAATATCTAGACATTTATTTGTTCGTTTTGATTTTATTTGTTTTGTTTTTTTATTATATTTGAAATATTGATTTGAACCGGTATGGCATGGATATACAATGATTGGCGTGGAATCTACTTGTAGTCCACCTACAACATCCATACAATATTTTTTACGGGAGGAATAAGAAGAAAATCGTCGTTTCGACATATATATACGACATATTTATTTACATGTAAATAAATGAACAATCTATTAACCATTTCCGGCCCGCATTCTAAACGTATATGTAGGAAAACTGACAATTTTGTTAGTTTCCCATCGGGTTGGTCCAGAAAGAATTACATATGGTCCATGGCATACTCGATATTGCATCCCTCGCGAAGTTCCTGTAAATATTCGCGGTTTACATAGGTGTTCATATCAATCACACGGTCCCTGCATTTTATCGCACAATCCACTATAGAGTTTTGTTCAAATGATGTTTCTATTTTAGAGAACTCTTCCGGTTTCACATAATCCGCCGTTATTTTTACGTTGTATACTTCGCCATTGTCTTCTGTATCGGTTATAACAATGGTTGCGCAATAATACTTGCCGAAATAGATGTATGTATAGTATTTCTTGCGGTTCTCGGCGGTTGTATCGGTTGCGTAATTATTCAACGCGACAGAATTGTGTATAGTTTCATACCATTCATCGAAATGGTGTTCATAATGCTGGAAAATATCCGAATTACTACATTCAAATCGTATATTGTAATGGTCTACAATATTACTCTTGGGGTCAATTGCAATAGGGGTGTAATACGATTCGGATGTCATCATTGCAGTTTGCGGGAGGAATGAAATAATAACTATAATAGAATGATACGGAAGTGTCATTATATAAATTGTATTTCAATTTTCTGAATATTCCTTAACTCAGACCACTCGGAAGAATGATCGATGGCGTTCGAGGGTTATCCGGAGAGGATTGGGTATTATCGAAGGAGAAGAACGAATACCCGTCCATTATTTAGCGAGAATGCAACCGTTCGGAATCGACTATCTTTATCCGGAGATGATATATCATGGAAGGATATAGTTGTTCTCCGTAGAACATCTCGCGGAACGAGAAGAGGGTTTTGTATGGATAAACCAATTTACATACTTTATCCTTCGATGATAAATCATCTCCGGATAAATCTCGAACACTTTCGGTCGTTCCGACCTCCCGCGTTCTCGCTAAATATTTTATATATGTAGTATATATAGAATGAAACGACCAGTTCGACGCAATGGAAAATACAATATTTCCGGAAAATCTTATAATGAGCTATTTGGTTCTCGCGCACAAGTGCATAATGGAACTGCGTATAAAACCACCGGAGGACTCACGAAATCCGATTTAATTATGAATAAATGGGGACGCATCGTTAGTGAAAAGAAGCATAAGACCGCAAAGAAAGAGAAACGTCTGCAGAAATATGGGTTTTATACGAAAAAAGGGAAGTTCGGAGCAGTCAAACGCAACGTTTCTCGTAAAAATAAATCTCTTAAAAAATAATTATTTAGGAGAAACTTTCCGAAGGAATGACAGATCCATACTCCCGTAGTATAATAAAATATTACAATATAATATATAGATATATATTGTAATGACATCTGACGCCCAATATATGAGTGTATTATATTTTGCAGTATTTTTTAAATTGGTTTTTATTATTTTTTATTTCTTAAACATATACGGATTATTGTTTAACGACAATATATACAAATCTACCTATAAATGGACGGTTGTCATAGAGTTTGTATTTATGATAACTATGTCATTTGTATTATTATATTTGTTTAATAAAGATACGATAACGGTTAAAATCGAAGAACAATTATTGATATGGACATTAACATTTGTCATAGTGATTGACGCATTTATCAAACTTAATAATATCCAATGGTAGATTATATAGCACCCAGTGGATTACGATATATATCCATTACATCTAGCATATACATATTTTTCGAAATAGGATTTACTAACAATCAACGATTTTTTCGCACCGGCGCAATTTGCGCAGTAGAATCGGTAAGCGTCATATATAGATATTTTGTCTTCATTCTCGTGCAAACTATCCATAATCATTTGTATATCAGATTGTTTATCCCATAATGAACATTGTATTTTATAAATATATTTGTCCTGTTCTATATCTATAGTAGGATAAAAATAGGCAATTAAATGCAGTAATTGTTCATGATTAAATGCCAATACTGGTTCATTATGGGTTTCGCACCATATTTTAAATAAAATACTCAATTCATCTATTTCAAAGTCGTTTTCAATATCTTCTTCTTGTATTGTTATGGTTTCCTCCCAAAATGAAATGAATCGATGAATCGCCGGCATATGTTTACTAAAAACCCCCATAAAAATATCAGTATCCGGTTTATAATATTCACCCAGTTTTTGTATAAATATAGTTTTAAGGGTTTGTTGAAATATAATAGCCGGTAGATTTTTCGATTCCAAAAAATGTTTCCATAAATATTGCATATTCTTCCACGTGATTTGGCATGTAGTATTGAGATTGAGAGTATCGTCAACTGGTCTTTGCATTTTTTGCAAATAATCGGAGATAAATATATCCACGATACAACTGGCGTCGTGTTTATTTAAATAAAACACGGAATTGCATATAGATTCATCGTTTGTATTTAGCAAAAACGAATCGGAACAATTGAATCGCATAGAATAATGGCACGCAACACATAATATGTCTAGTGCCCACGTATTCACCATCGGACTCCATATGACTTCATTGTATATAATATTATTTATAGTAAGAATACGAGAATATTGATAATTGTGTTCGTGATATTTATGTTTAAATGTTTGATTGAGGTTTGTTCCTAAAAATCCCTGGCACATATTGTTCAATTCGCGAATAAATGGTTTCGCATTGTGATTAATAAAATGGATGAGATGTGTATTTTTTTTAAATATATTGTCCCCCAATATAGTTAGGAAGTATTTAGCCTCCGTTTTTGTTGCAAAAACCGTAGGATATAGAGTCGAAATGACATTTTGTATTGTATATGACTCGGGAACGGTTTTCAATAAATTGTTCTCTTTAATGCGTTTCATTATGTTTACTTTTGTGCGCTGTTTCCACACCATCAATTGTTTGTCTTTTGTTATTTGGGTTAATATATGATGCAATATATCATCTTCTCTGTAAATCCGATAATGTTTTCCATCATAATGAAAAAATAATTCGGTTGCAGGGACATAGAAATATTGATGAGTAGTGATAAAGTCATCGATGAATACTTTTTGCTCGGCGTTTAACTCTTCAATGCGAGTGATACGCTGTTCTTGCGTCTTTAATGCAATTTCCAATTGATTTGGTAATTGTTGGCATATGTAAGTGTGTAGTTTTTCTACTATATAGGGGATTGTTTTGTATTTGTCGAGAACCTCGTCTATAGCACGATGCAACTCGGGCCGTATTTTATCGAGAGAAACGACCTCGCATTCGGGTGCATTTACGCGGTATTGAGTATGAATATCCATAATATGTAGTATAAATACATATTATGGATGTATAATGTTTATATCGTTTATGTAGTATTCTTTATCCTGCGATGATAAATCATCTCCGGATAAATCTCGAACACTTTCGGTCGTTCCGACCTCCTGCGTTCTTGCTATATCCTTCCATGATAAATCTCGAACACTTTCGGTCGTTCCGACCTCCTGCGTTCTTGCTATTGCGCGACACTTTCCGTGGCGGTTGTCTCACTCCGGGTATCGCGGTCAATTTCCAATAGTGGACTTGTCCATTCTCCGTCTAGATTGGATGAATCCACCGGTTTTGCGTAAACCAATTCCTTCGAAAAAATAGTATTGCATGCATTGCATTGGCATTGTGTATCATTTATAATGAAAAAACACCCGGCCATATTGGGTGTCGCGCCGGTGGTTCTACATACGGGACAATAATAATTGCATTTTTGGATTCTTGATGATAATGAACTCATTGTAGGGTCAGGGTGTGGTAATATATTATTATCTACACCCTTAGTTTTATATTGTTATTGACAAATCTTATATACTAACCACACTCTTCATCGTTTTCGGTATCAAATAATCACTATTACTATCTACAATAGACGCCTTCAAATGTTTAGCAATAATCGTATTTGTGTTCAATACATCTTCCGATGAAAGACTTGCAAACCATTGGAACTTGGGTCGGATAAGTATTTCATCCGCTGGAATATAGATACCGTATGGATTTTTCGCTAAATCCAGATAATTTTCTTCCATCAATTCTTCCAATAAAATGGGGGAACCGGTTTTCGTTTTAATACCAATAGATTGCCCCCCACCAACCGCGATTTTACCTTGTCGAACGGCGTCCATACACCAATGCGATGTATCTCCAGTAAACGCGGGTTCATTACTGAAATGAGGAGAAGATACAATTCGGTGTTTTATATGTTCTATTAGCTCTTTGACGGTTTCATCGTGTTTCAATGCACCCATGAAATATACGCTTGGAATATAAGATGGGTTATTCCCTTTGTCTTGGAATTGAGAAACACTATGATTTCGTTTTTCAAATAAATACGGCGATTTTTTATTTTGGATATCTTTATATAACGGTTTTAACGATTGTGCACATAAAAATGAATTGGGAACAATCAACCCGCCATAATAATATATCAAGTTCAACATACCGAGTTCTCTATAATACGATTTAGCCGGTTCGGCGATATTCGGCAAATCAATATCCCATGATGGTATCAATTTACTAAATGTAGAATCATCTATTAAACAAATATTAAAATCATTACTACAGTGATTTATTATCGTTTTTATAGTTAAATGAATATATGGCTGATTTAAATCTGTCGAACTACGAGATTGAAAACTTTGCCATTGTCTAGAATTGACTTCATATTTCGAATGTATCCACAATTTAGGCTTATTAAATCCATATAGTGGCGAATCATTTAGCAAATATTTACGTATCAGGTCATATTCGTCATTGTTTGTAAAAGACTGTTTCACATTCATTCCTACATAACTTGCTATAGCAATTATAAAAAAAGCCAATAAATAGTTTGTATTGTTTGCACTAAACATTCCAGTGGTTTATATACTAATAAATTATATTATTTGTGAGAACTTTAGGCGAAATATACGAAATAATCTATATTATACTGAGATTTTTCGTATTTCATTTCCGACCGATACATGATATTATTACTTTTGCATATCTGGCGAATAACGCTTACAAACGATTTATAGGTAAACTCTCTAGAAACATAATAAGCTTTTGATGAATGATAATATTCCAACATGGTTTTACAAAAGTCTTTGTGATAGTTATTGTATAATAATACTCTGAATGCATTTGCGTCAATCAGGTAATATTTATCCGTTTTTAGACAAACCTTATCGAGTAAATCCAATAAAATTTGTATTGGAACTTGTTTTCGAAATAATTGATGCAACATATCTATTATGTATAATATTGTTATAAAAAACTTTATATATTGTTTATTTGGTTTGATTCGAAATATATATTATATTGCAATAATTAGGGCGATAATTAGGAAAACGCCAGAATGCGTTCCTCTTTCCAGAATACCCATTCAATCCTCATTTATCGAAAACGTTTTATAAATATTGTTCGAAAACAGTGCCAATTCAATACAATCTTCGTGTATATTATTAAATATTGTTATATATTTGCATATAATCGGGATAATATTATATTTTTCGTTTTCATTTAATATATGTGTCGTTTTTATAAAATTAAAAAAAAAGTCGAGTATATCTATAACGGAATATCCGAAATCGTGAATCGAATATAATATATTTATTGCATCCGCCAATTTATCCGTTTTCATATATTCGATATACCGTTCGAAATAATCTACCGAAATAATATTGCATAATTTTTTGCAATTTTCGAGCGTCAATTCTTCATCATATATGTATATTTTTTCTAAATAATTTATCAGATTTCGTATAGAATTGTTCGATATTTGTATTAAATATGATTTAATATCTTCCGTTATATGTAGGTTCTCTTCCTGTATAATTTTGTCCATTATTTTTCTAAAATGGGATTCCGTCGGCGATTCCAATTTAATAATATGCGTCCGCGATTGGATACTTTCTATTACCTTTTGTATATTGGTGCAGACCGATATAAAGTTTACATTGTTTTTGTATTTATCTATATAATTCCGGAAAACTTGCTGGCTTTGTTCGTTAATCATATCTATATCATCAATAATTAATAATTTTTTCTTACCAAATATAGAACTGCTCGACCGACAAAAAGTCTTCATTTCATTGCGAAAATAATTAATACCTTGTTCTTTTAAATTATTTATATGGAGAATATTGTTCTCCGGAAATGATGCATCTTTCGCAAATCCATAGTATTCACGTATAATGGCATGTAATAAGGTTGTTTTCCCAGAGCTCTGACTTCCAACAACGAGAACATTAAAATTATTTATGTCGAATAATGTTTTTAATATAAATTGGAAATGTGCATCGGTATAAAAATCGGATATATAATATGGCTTATATTTAGCTATGAACATGGACTCTTTCATCCTACGAAGTTCAGACGCCGTTTCTCCGGAGAACCGGGCAATTCCACCGCCGTTTCCAATCTCGGGAATCGCAGAGTTAACGGTATGGTCAGCAATGTTCGACCTATGTTGGACATAACCAGAACCAGATATATTATCGCAAAAAAACATATGTAAATGTCTTTTGTAAAATAGTATTTATATTTAATTTAGGATAAATATAAATATAACAACTTAGTAGATATATATTCACATGAGTGCAAAGTCGAAAACCTATTATGAGATATTAGATATACCGAAAACGGCGTCCGAAACCGAAATAAAAAAAGCATACCGGAGTATGTCTTTAAAATATCACCCCGACCGGAACCAATCGGAAGATGCAACCACCATATTCCAAAGTATAAATGAAGCATATGAAACATTGGTTGACCCTGTGAAGCGAAAACAATATGATATGGGCGGAACCGGATTTCCATTTTCCATGGAATCTGGTGATATGGGAGATGAAATGTCCGATTTGAATAATATTTTCCATATGATGTTTGGGGGTATGGGGGCGCCCGGGTTCAGTGGGGGTGTACGTGTATTTCATGGCCCCGGGGGCGGAATCCATCATATGAATGCATCATCGTTTGGTAATGTATTTGCCAATATGCAAAAACCGGTTCCTATTATGAAGAGTATTCGCATAACTATGGAACAAGCTTATTTAGGGTGTTCTCTGCCAATTGAAGTCGAACGATGGGTTATACACAATGAATTAAAACATTTTGAAATAGAGACCATATACATACCTATTCATAGGGGTATTGACGAGAACGAGTTTATTATTTTGAGAGAAAAAGGAAATGTAATCAATGAGCATCTGAAGGGGGATATAAAAATAACGGTCCAGATAGAGAATACAACGGGATTCAAACGCCATGGGTTGGATTTGATTTATACGAAAACGCTGAGTCTGAAGGAGGCTTTATGTGGGTTTACTATGGAGATACACCATTTTAGCGGGAAAAAATTAAATCTATCCAATATATCAAACCGAACAATTATTTCTCCCCATTCTAAAAAAGTGCTAAATGAGTTCGGAATGATACGCGATACTATCTCCGGGAATCTGATTATTGAGTTTATTATACAATTCCCCGAAAAAATAACCGATGAACAGCACCGGGTTTTATCGGATATACTCTAGGTTGCGCGCTTTATCCTTCGATGATAAATCATCTACTGATAAATCTCGAACACTTTCGGTCGTTCCGACCTCCTGCGTTCTCGCTGGCGTCATATAATATATGTTATATAAAATACATATTATAATCATATCGTGGCCAATTCCTACGTTCCTTATGAGCGCCGATGTTCTCCAATTCCGAGAACCGCGAATATTTAGGATGAAATACGTTTGGTTGAAATACTCGAATCGACTAAATAAATCGAGTTTTCCGTGACAATAATATATTCGGTTGCTACTTTGTATATCTTGGAAATGGGACTGGTATATTCTTCTTCACTTTTCACCAACAATTTTTCTTGGTTGTCCTTTACGCCAATAATAACTGCCTTATCGAGAGAACTCGACCAATAATCAAACATAATGGGCTTATCTTCTACAATGGCCAACTTGGATGCATGTTGCAGGGTAGTTGTATCGGGTAATCTATAACCGGTAGATGTAGTTAATTGTTGCGATTGGGTTGCGGGG
>Ga0209550_10000849_pt1 | contig 29299 bp, 26 predicted proteins | sample LauGreSuBDMM15SN_2_FD_187567 | JGI IMG/M metagenome (GOLD analysis project Ga0209550, IMG submission 187567) | Freshwater lake microbial communities from Lake Michigan, USA - Su13.BD.MM15.SN (SPAdes) (version 5) | ecosystem: Environmental > Aquatic > Freshwater > Lake | place: Lake Michigan... | reverse complement strand
GTCAGAACATCGATTTGACGCAATAAGGTGACGATTTGCTCGGGTTTGAGACGCTGGCCTTTTGCCATAGTTAGCACTCCTTTAAGGTGAAGATTATCAAAAATCCTCTCTTTGGGAGTGGTACTAAAAATCAGGTCAGTTCAAAAGCATTTGCTATGATATTTTCAGTGGAAAACATTAAACTGCGCTGAATATCGGATAATGGATCAAAAAATTGTAGGTCTCCAATCTGTGAAATTTTCGAATGAATAAGCAACGAAAAACCTAGCGCCAAAAAAAATGGTGGGAAAATTCTCAGGAATCTATTAACTAAAAAGGCCCCGGGTCGTCCAGAGTAATAGGTTGCTAGCGCTTCGGCAATTACGAATCCTGACAATACAAAAAACGCCATCACTGCCATTGTGCCTATACCCAGATGACCTAAGAAGACACTTAAGTTACCCCCCGCAAGAATATGGGTATGGGAAACTACAACCATACCAGCTAACATGAAGCGGTAGATACCCAAAGGGCGGTAACCAATCAATTGAGGTATAAGCATTAAAGAATTTTCGTAGCCATGAAATAACTCATGTTAGGGTTCACTTTTTTAAGATAGCAACACTAAAATACCCATTTCCAGGGTTACCGACCGCATGTATAGAATATTCAAAAAGCGGTTATCTGATTCGCCAAATCTGAAATATTTGAAATTATTGCCTAATATCATTCCAATTCCAGACCAACAAATCGCGGAAGAAATCTGACATTACAAAATAACGACGGCCATTCCCATTATTTTCAAACACAGCCGATTTTGCCTGAATTAAATTGATAGCTTCTGCATAAGATTGTCCATCCATTCCAAACAATAGCTTTCTTGCTGAAACAAGACTTTTGCATGAGGCAAGATTCACAAACTTTTGCAGAACAACATATCGGCCCGTATCAATTCCTTCATCAATAAAAAATATCGTAACCCCTGTCGATTGACCCCCAAAAAGAGACCACTCAATTACACTTCGCCCGCGATACTCTGGAAGCAAGCCAACGTGAGAATTTAATATGCCCAACTTAAATAGATCAATGTGCTGCTTTTTGTATATCATGTCCGCAGCATGAATTCCAATATCGTATTCCCTCAAACGAATGTCATTCTGCACCTCTACGCTATTTAGACCTCGCAACTCAAAACGCAATCTACCCAATAAAAGTGCGCCGATTAATTGGGGATATCTTAAAAAAGAAATCGGTCCACGCAATAGTATTTTTAATAAAAATTGCCATTTATTCTGAGTAGTATCTACACACATAATATCTATTTGTACATTTAATATTTTGCCTGTAGGCGCAAGTACCCTGCCAGCTGAAAAAATATTACTAGCAATAATAAGAATACGTAAATTAGATCTATATTTAATTGGTAAGGTTTTGAGTGTTGATTCAACCCATTTCTTAACTGGAATATGTTGGAATTGTGAGCTACTTAATACTTCAAGCTGCTGCTCTAATCTATTTTTATAAATACTAATAAAAAAATTGCGTAATGATTTTTCGAGATTCAGGCGAACCTCATAAAAACAATTTAAGCAATCAGTATAACGAATATCTGAAGGTGATCCGCGAGCTACCGCATCAAACAAATTAGGCAAAATGCCCATTACATCATCCGACAGCCCCTCATTGAGCAATACTTTGGGAAAGATCTTAACCATTAAGTACCGCAAGGATTCCTCTGGATTCAACTTAGGGCTAGTTTCTGTGGGCATACCTGGTTGAACGATAAGCTGATCCAATCGAGATTCAATAGCCAAAATCAATGGCAGTATCAATTTTTCTGAAATCATTTCTTCGAGCGAATTGGATATCTCTTTGACTTGATTCCACATGCAATGTCAGAAAGAGTAACAATCTTAATATCGGATTGCTGGGACAACCAATCGCATAACCTTCGAATATCATCGAAATTGCCAAGATCTTTGGTATGATTTTCAAGAACAACCGGAATGGGAAGATCAACCCCAGCAACCCGCTTCCTAATCTGATTAAAACCGTCACGCATTTCAACAAAAGATCGCTGTCCAAGATCGGCTACGATAGACTTCGGCAATACTCGTCGCAATAAACGTTGCGGCATCGATTCTCGCCAAACCGAGTAGTTGTCGCTTCTATATTCTTTTTCTTTATAAGAATTAATTTTTCTTGCTACGGTTTTTTTACAATAATTGTACAAAAAAGGAATGGCTGTAGCATTTCTGTGGAGGACCGTAAGAAGGCTAGGCTTAAAACTCATTGTTGGCACGCAAACTATTCCACTAGATGGATATCCAAGCTTACGCGCATCCAACATATCAGGAAAGTATGGGAGAGTATCTTCATCAATATCGGTGTAATCTAGACTTATAACTGCATTATCGTATTTTAAGCCCCCAGCGATACTAATATCAAAAATAATGCCTAATTCATTTAAGATACTTAAAAGATGATCTGAAGGGGCTAGCGCCCATGCGCCTGAGCGGAATGCTGTGCATCTATAGCCAGGCTCAACCTCACGAACCACTGACTGAAGATAATCTCTGCTCTCAGTGAGTAACTGTAGCGCATCATTTGGCTCTAATTTTGTAATGGCCCAAGGTGATGGGAGATGCCAAAAACCATTTTTGTATTCTGCACCATGCCATTGACTGTGCACATGCAACTGAATATCATGTCCTCGCTTTTTGGCATCATGAATAGCTTTCACCCACTCTTTGGCAATCACCTCAAGATCGTGGTGTAGCCCACCAAATTTAAGATGATATAACTGCTGAGCAACCTCTGCAGCTATTGAGGCCTTGAATCCGTATTCCTCATATAAAGACAATAGTTTTCCCAATGGCTCAAACTGGAGCTTCCATGGATCCCCAGACCCGTCTCCGCGCAACTCCCAATCATCTACCAAAGCTACATGCAGCATAAAATATTTTTTTCTTTACAAGTTTTATTACCGAACAGGTCTATCAATCCAAAAGTCATACCACTGAGTTAGGTTATATAAGGTCCATATCTGGAGACTATTATCGCCCTTACCACTTCGGTGCACATTGATCAATTTTTTTATCCAGCCCTCATCAAAATAACCCCGCTTCATTAAGGCAGACTTAAGGATTGCATCCTCCACATGCCAACCAAAAGCAGACCTAAGCCATTGACTCATCGGAGCACCAAAGCCCATCTTTTTTCGATCAATAATTTCGTCGGGAATTAAACCACGTATTGCATTTTTTAGCTGTAGTTTAGTAATGCCGCCTCTAATTTTATCGGCCATTGGAATTGAGAGAGAAAATTCAACTAGCAAATGATCAAGAAAGGGTACGCGAGCTTCAATCGAGTGCGCCATAGTCATCTTATCAACTCTCATCAATAGCAATTCCGGAAGTCTCAACTTAAACTCTAAATAGGTCATTCGGGCCAAAATATCAGCATTGTGAGTCTGACTTTCAAAACATTTAAGATGGCTATTAATTACATTGAACGAATCTGGCTGAAGCATGCTCATATCTATCATCCCAGATTTCACCACATCACCGGATGAAAATGGTTTTGGCAACATTTCTATATTGATCAGGGATTCTTTTTGAGACTCCCAAAATGCTATGTAGTTTGTCCAGAAGTGCTCTTTTTTATTAGCCGCTCTAATGACAATATCCGAATATGGTTGCAATTGTGGTAAATTTTTTCCCACACCTCGTGCTGTGCTGGCAAGAAAAAGTTGCAAAGGCATTGGCAAGTACTTACAAAACGGAGTCCAATAGCGATTATACAAATTTAGATATTTCATATAGCCACTATATCCACAGAACTGTTCATCTGAACCCTCCCCCACCTGAACCACTGATACTCCTGAATTTTTGGCAAGTTTTGACACAAAATACAATGGAATACAGACCCAGTCAGCTATTGGTTCATCCTGATAAAAAAAAATGTTTTCTAAACTATCCAACATATTCAGTTCATTAATTTGAATAGCATGATGCTCGGTATGAAAATGCTTTGCAACTTGCTCTGCATATTTAAATTCGTTAAGATCCAAATGATCTTTGAAACCTACTGTAAAAGTTTTAACTTGATTGCTCGAATGCCGTGCCATAAGAGCTACATTTGCTGACGAGTCAATGCCGCCCGACAAAAAAACCCCCATAGGTACATCTGACATCATTCGCTTTTCTACAGATTTATCGAGCCTATTTCGAATTTCTGATGAATAATAAGCATCACGATCAACCTCTTTCAAGCCCTTGATATCGAGCATGCCTTCCGAAGGAGTTGGATCCCAATAATGCCAATATCGCATGATTCCACCTTCGCCCACCGTCATACAGGCTCCCGCGGAAATCTTATATATTCCCTTAAACATTGTTAGAGGTGCCGGAGTCGCAACGAATGTGAGATAGTGATACATAGCAATTGGATCAATATCTCTCTCAACGAGAGGGTGGGTAATAATTGCCTTTATTTCAGACCCAAAAAAGAATGCGCCACCTTGAATCGTAAAATACAAGGGTTTGACACCCATGCGATCTCTAGAAAGATGCAGTCTACGCTCTTTTGAGTCCCAAATTGCGAAAGCCCAATCACCCTCCAGCCGACTAACCAAACCTTCGAGCCCCCACTCTTCATAGCCATGGACAAGCACCTCCGTATCAGAATGATTGGTGCGAAAAAAGTGGCCCAGCTTTATCAACTCACCTCGAAGCGCTAAGTGGTTATAAATCTCACCGTTGAAGGTTATCCAAATCGAATCATCTTCGTTTGGCATCGGCTGAGCCGCCACTTCACTCAAATCAACAATTGATAAGCGTCGATGGGCTAAACCCACGGCGCAATCTGCTGTTATATAATTGGAAGCTCCATCAGGACCTCGATGAACCATTGTGTCACGCATTTTTGTAAGATATTTTTCATCCACATGAACAGCATTGCTAATACAAAAAATTCCCGCTATTCCACACATCCCGCTTCTCCATTTGTAGATTTATTGCTTAGGGAAAAATACCAGGTTGACACCCATTTGGCTGGTAAAAGATTTGCAAATCTCAAACTGGTAGGAACGATAAACGGGAATAGAAATCCAAGATAATAAGAAAAGCCTCCACCAAATAGGGCGCCATTGGCCTGCTGGTTGATTATGAATCCAGACTTAAATAATAGCTTACAAAAATCATTGAAATGAAAAAACTGTACATGTCCAGATTCATAATTATAATCACTAAGCCTCTCTGAACTACGACCAGCGACCAATCTTAACTTGGAAATTACAAAATTTATTAAGCGATCGATGCCAAAGATCCGAAGAAATCGCTGCTCAATCTCATAAGGACCATAGCCATTCGGAATGCAGACTAAGACAATTCCGCCCTGCCTCAGATATTGCCTTGACAAAGCAAGAACGCGATTTGGATCGGTTACGTGCTCAAGAATATCTGACAGTACTATGACGTCAAAGAGCTTGTCAGACTTGAAGTCAAAAAAATCAATGCATATAAAATTTGCATTAAATACATCCCCCTGAGATTTGGCATGGAAAATAGACGGCTCATGCAAATCAATTCCGGTAACTTGGTACCCTTTTTCGGCAAGCGGCAATGCGACATTTCGACCATTACTACAGCCAATCTCAAGGATGGAAACGTCACTTGGGCCATAGCCACGATCAGAGGAAAATTTCTTAAGCGCCTTAGAGAAAAAGTCTAACTTCTTTCGATGTCCATGAAGTTCTAATGGGACCTTTTCATACCAGCTCAAGCTTGGGTGGTTATCATTTTTATGCAATTTAATTATTAGAAACTTTCAAAGTTATTAAGCTACTCCTAAACCGTTCTGCATTACGGTAGAGGTCATGATCATTTTTAGCAACTGCAAAAGCCCTCTCAGCCAAGCATGAAAATTCATTTTGGTTTATTGTCAAATTAAAGATTTTTTGTGCAAGCGCATTTAAATCTCTTTCGTCTTGAACTATAGCCCAACCACCACGCTTTGCATAGTCAATCGGCTCAATTTCAGGCGGCCCATAGGCGAGAATACAGGTTCCCGAAAGCATATAAGGGACTATTTTAGTTGCAAAGCTATAGCGATAATATTCAACTGTATGATCATCGAACCCATATGCTAATACTAATAAGTCTACCCCTCCAAATGCCGCAGAAAGTTGAGAATAGCTTGGATGCCTACATATTTCTATGCAGCCGTATTTTTTAAACTCTTCCGCCCATCTTTCTTCATACTGCGCAGTAATATAAAGAATAAATCTAATAGACGATCCTGCTATATTAAGTGCGTCAATAGCAGTTGCAATATCAGCGATCCCAAGCATTTGACTATGCTCAATTGAGCCAGCAAAAGCAATTTTAAATGGTGGTTTGAACTTTTTCTTTACTTGCCCGCTCCATTTACTGGAGTCAATTACCCCATGAAATACTTCGTAGCTTTTTTTGAACTTAGATTGATATGCCCTGCCCATTGAATCACTGATAACATAAATAAATGACGCTCTATCCAAAATTTTAGATAGGGACTGAGCATATGCTGGTTGAAGAACATGATCAATTGTTCTCACTGGCTTTATATCAACATGATTATCCATAAAGTGGATAGCATAGGGCACCTTATAACTATCTACTGCAGCTGTGAGCACTTCCGTCCAAAATGAATCGCTTGTCCAAGCATAAATTACTTCTGGGCAAAAAGCTTCCAATATTTTATCAATCTCACCAGGAAATACTACCCTAGAATTCTGAATAATAATATCCAATAAGTCACTAATCCTAGCGCCACTAGGAGCTTTAATCAATCGAAGTAACCAGCGGGACAAAGAAGCCAATACCTTCATAGATCTTGGTCTTAACCACCGCCAAGTAATACGACACTCGAAATATGAAGACGCAAGACCATAATTCAAGTCACGATGAATAAACATTAAACGTTCAGGAGGATAGTCTTGGAAAAGATTTGAAAGCACTACGCCACCGCCAGTGAATGACTGAACCTTGTTCTGACAGAGAACAAGAACACGCGGATTTTGGTTATTTGTCATGTGAAAATAGGAAAAAGCATGGACTACCTACCTTTCTGCCGAAGATTGGTTAAGGAACTGTCGGCACCAGATTTCCATGCACAGAATAGCGAAGATCGAATAAGAAGCATCAATCCGCCCCTCTCGATCCGCACGCAATAGATTTGAAACAGCCGTTGCATCAAAGATTCCACGACGACGAATTGTTTCTGGTGATAACAACTCGTCAACTAAAGGTCTAAGCTCATGATGAATCCAGCGACGCAGAGGCACACCAAAACCCGTCTTCGGTCTATAAATGACGTCATGGGGAAGCAAAGGCTCCATGGCACGCTTAAAAACCCATTTGCCAATTCGGCCATGCTGCTTAAATCTATCAGGAATTGATGCAGCAAGTGCAACCAAATCAGGATCAAGAAGTGGCACTCGTACTTCCACCCCGCATGCCATTGACATCTTATCTGTGTAGTTAAGATTGTGATCTGGTAAAAAAAAGGTTTGCTCCAAATGCAGCATTCGATCTAAGTTAGAGGCGCCCATTGGCAGCTCTTCCTGTGCTACCAGGAGAGGAGCAATCACATCGCTAACAAATACCTTGCGCAACTCTGGCGTTAAAAGATCAATAGCTTTCTCTGGTGTCAACCAGCAGAAATATCTAGCTAATCTCTCGCTACTATCGAGAGTAGCATTTTCAAAACCCTTACGAAGCCGACGCCCCAGCGTTGAACCTACCGGCAAGAAGCTTGTTCCTGCAGATAAAGCAGCGCGAAATGGAAGAGGCCAACCAGCCCATAAACGCTCTTGAGTGAGTGCATAGTGACGACGGTACCCAGTAAAAATATCATCTCCACCGGCACCAGAGAGCATCACCTTGATGCCATGTTGCCGAGCCATCTGGCTGATGAGCATGGTGTTGAGTGCAGCTAAGTCAGCCTGAGGTTCGTCTAAGTGATAGATCATTTTCTCGAGCGAGTCCAACATCTCAGGTCCGACTTCTACTGTATGTAAATCCACATTGAGATGTTTTGCAACACGACGTGCATAAGGCAAATCTTCAACCATACCATCAGCGCTAAATCCCTTTGTGCGAACGTCAATGGTGAAGCACTGCATACGCCCTTCAATATTCAAGCGCTGGGCACATGCAACAACAGCACTAGAGTCAAGACCACCAGAAAGAAAAGCGCCAACCGGTACATCAGATACCATCTGTCTCTCCACCGCTTTTTCAACGGCCTGTCTGACCATAGCAATTGCCTCACCGGAAGACGTCAATATCTTTTTACTGCCACTCGGTAAACTATAGTATCGCCACTGAGATGCAATTTTACTATTGCGAACCACCATCGCCATTCCAGGCCCTAGCTTTCGTACAGCAGCCAATGGGGTCCGCGGCGTTGGTGACCATAAATAAGTTAAATAGCTAGCAATGGCAACGGGATCTAGCTCACGAGAAAGACTTGGCTCTTGTATTAATGATTTAATTTCACTTGCAAACAGGAAGCCAAATTGAGTGTTGCCGTAATATAGTGGTTTAACTCCTTGACCATCACGAGCCAGTAGGAGCTCCTTCTTTCGACCATCCCAAAATGCAAAAGCAAAAATACCATTAAGCCGACCCAATGCACTAGCACCATCGCGAACTAGTAGTTTAAGCAATACTTCTGTATCAGAGTTGGTACGAAAACTATAACCATCAGCAATAAGCTCAGCTCTTAGCTCTCGATAATTGTAAATCTCACCATTGAATACAAGCGAAGACTTGGAAGACTCATCATGCATTGGCTGGTCCGCCGCATGCGAGAGATCTATGATAGCTAAACGCTGATGGGCCAATCCAAGTCCATGCTCTGGATAAGTTATTAGCCCTTGGCCATCGGGGCCACGATGAGCTATTGCAGTGGCCATGTGCATTAGCGTTTGTCTTGAGAAGTTTCCCAAAAAACCTACAATACCACACATAACCTAGGGGCCCAATCCAGCGTACATTGTGACTAACTTGCGACCTTCCGCCCCCCAATTAAAGAAATTCTCCACCGCCAACCGACCCCGTTGGCCCATAGCACGAGATTCTTTTATGTCATCAGCTAACGCATCAATGGCATCAGCAAAATCCTGAGGATCGGCCGCATCCACCAAAAGACCACATTGCGCCTCAAAAACTATATTCGCAACCTCAACTGCAAATCTTGGTGCAATTACAGGCAAACCACATCCCATATAATCAAATAGCTTATGAGGTAATGCATATTTATGATTAAAGTATCCCGGCTGAAATAAAATAATTCCTGCATCAGCGTTTATAACCTCTTTCATAGCATCGCCGAATGGAAGCGAGGTGCGATACTTAACGCGATTAGAAAGCCTCAAGCGCTTCACTTCACTCAAAAATAATGATTCCTCGTTATTACTAATTTCACCAAGCACCAAAAGCTTAATTTCCTGATTTCGAGCTTTTACTAAACCCTCGAGCATCTGTGGCCAACCTCGTACACGATTAATTAAGCCCAAATGAATTAGTTGAATTGGACCCTTAAGTTCCGCTGAATCTTTCTTAACTAATGTTGGTAACTGCTCTAAAGGCACGAAGTTTTGGACCAGTGAAATATGCTTTGCCGGATAAGTTGGGAAATCCCGCTCTAATGAGGGCTTGGCCAAGACAATTCTATCCGTAAAAAGCGAAAGAAAATGCATAACAATCCGCACCGAAGAACGCACCAAAGGCTGCAGGATCGGCGTAAAACGCATTTCCGCAAAGTCTTCAGGGTAATGCTCATGAACATCAAAAACACAAATAGATTTTTTGAAGTAACGCAGGAAAACACCTATGACCCAAGAATCTACTTCATTGCAGTGATAAACATCAGCCTCCAAACTTGCAGCCATAAGATAGAGTCGTCGCAACTGTTTAATTCGTTGCCATAAAGACTTAGGACCACAATAGGTAACAATTCGCACCCCATCAATAGTAATATCACCGGGATTACCTGGTGCTAAATGGATAACCTCCAAACCAGCATTCGCAAGAGTTTTAGCCTCTTTATCGAATACCCGCTTATCAAAAGGCGGATGAAGGGCAGAAAGAAAGCATACACGCATCCCATGTCTTAATTTTTCAATATTATTCAACGGGTTTCTCTTGCTTTATCAGGGCCGCCAGAAAGAAGGTTGAGCATTATTTGAGAGATTACCGGGTCAATTGCAAGCGCCCCAGCGAATGGGATGCTAGATGCATTAAACACCCAACCGCCTGTTGGGGTATCCCTAAAAACCATATCAGCCTGACCGCGAATATTTTCACCTCGCGCTATTAAATCAAAATCTTTAGAAGCAATTCCAAGCTGGTCAGCCTCCCAACCACTAGCTCCTTTAGCCTTAATTTCTTCGCGATGATTTAAACTTTCCCTACCAAATAACCCGCCTTTTTTCACAGAGGTTCCAGAAAAAATCCAATGCTCCGGCTTCTCCACTTTGTATGGAGCAAACATAGGATCAGCAAGGTCGGTAGTAGAGGTTCCTGCTAGGCCCTTTGAAATGACTGAATCCATATGCCGCTTACGAACTATTTTCGTCGAGTCAGCCTGAACCTCAAAGAAGGCGGTATTTCCTCCGGCAAACACTACCTTGCCCCCTTTAGCGAGATATGCACGCATCACATCCACCATATTTTTTGTCCAGTATTCGGTATGCGGTCCAAAAACAATAATTTCAGCATCCCATAAAGCGCCACCACGTCTGATGCTTAAATGATCCAAATCTTCATCGGTATAAACGCCATAATCAACATTGTGCTCGTCTGCAAATGCAGTCAAGTTCCATGCAGATCGTAATAGATGGGAATAGTGGGGAACATTGGGCTTTTTATCCATGATGGGTGACTCAAACTGATCAACCCGAGCTATGGGCAGGGAAATTGTCAGGGGAGGCCTCCCAATGGCCTCCAAAATTCCATTCAAGGCAGCTCGCTTTTCTAACGTGGACCTTGAAGCCTGAGTGTCAAAGTAAAAGTTCTTACCCGCAAAATTATTAAATGCCGCCCAAGTATATGTTGCAGCAATAAATGCAACCTTATGCGTACTAACAGGGCTTACTATAAAAGGTAGCTGGTGTATTGAGGCAGTCTTATTGTCCTTGAGCTCTAGTAAATAATATCCAGATTTGAGGCCGGAAGTTGGCACAAGTAAATTAGGTTGCCATCTCAAACCCACCTCATCGGAATACTGAGCGCTTTGCTTGGTTGGATTAACTGGGTCGAGCTTTTTAATAAGCGTCTTTTCTCTTCCAAGTCTAAATATCTCAACACCAGCCCCATTAGGCGCGTGAACATAAACGCGTAATGGATTTCCAGCTTGTACCGATCTTTGTAGAACATAGGCGCTCGGCTCAGGCAGATTGATATCACGATCCGGCACTCTTGGATTTGAGCGCTGAATCAACCCCTCTATTTTCTCGATAACATCAGATGCAGAGCTGAATTGATTCTTGCGACTAGAATCTTGAGTAGCTAAATTCAATCTCTCGGCCTGAGATTTTGGTGAATTTTTTTCAAGAAAATAAAAATAATCTACTTGAAGTGACTTAATAAAATATTGCTTTAAATCAGAAATTTGATTGTAAGGGAAAAATTGGTATTTACCCACAAGCAGCGAGTAAAGATTAATCACGATAAATGCCAATCCAATAATTATGATTTTCCACCCGCTCATCATCAAACCCTTTTATTATTTTTTAACGTATGGACTTTTTTTGCGCCGTTCAAAAGACGCCATAATAAGGCGGTAAGTACCCCAAAAAACATTCCCCCCAATATGCCAGAAATAAAAATACTCATTTTAGGCACAATTTTAATAACATTTTTCTCTTCCGGAAGTAACGGAAAAAATGTTGGGGTGAAAGTCTGCTCATAATTCTTCAGTTGTTTATCATGCCAATTACGATGAAAATTGAGCATATTCTTCAACCATTCCCTGTATTCCATATTTACTACAAAAAGTGTTTCACTTGAGTAGCGAATATCATCAGAGACCCCAAGCCCAGCGAGCCTATCTTCATAATATTGCATCAACTCTTTCTGCTTTTTTATTTCAAAAGGCAGTTTAATGAAGTAATCAGACTCTTTTGCTTTATTCAACAACAAAAGATGTTCATCACGCAATGTTGCAACTATATTTTTAGCCAACCACAATGTTTTTGACGCGGAGCTTGTAGTTACCTTTACCTCAAGAGTAAGTCGATTTCTTTCATCGAAATCACGCTCATAAAAGGTGGTTTCAATTTTTTGATCAACCTCACCAGAATACTTAAGAATAATCCTTCGGGAAGCAAGAAATGTTGACTCCAGCGGTTGATCTGTCGCCTTACCCATTTGCGCGATAAAACTAACAGAGTATCTAGGGTTGGTAGTGAGGAAAGAAACAGTAGCAATAATAATACCTAGAGTTACGAATGACGCTATGATGCGCCATTCCCCCAAAAGATCTAGAAAAATAATCCGAACAGAAGTTTCTAAACCATCTTCAGGACTTGAATTATTTTTATTGGCCATTGGTGTTACCCTATTTTTTCGGCTGAAGAAAGAAGGGTTGCATACCCCATACAAAATTTCGACGCCCCAAAGTAAATTGAACTAATAATCGAAATCTTTCATTCCATTTTTTTGGCCATTGAACAACCTCAATTCCAGCCAAAGAAGAATCAATCCGATTGAGTAACCCGATTGACTGAGCCAGCTTGGTCAAATAATCACTATAAACTATATAACGAACATCTTTACGCAACTTTCGACTGGATGCGTAAAGATCGATAATTCTACAATCTAGTATTCGCAACCCTTGAAAATGGTAAAGCACTAGAGGGGATTCATTTACCAAAATATTACTTTCAATTCTCTCGACAACACAATCCCCAACATTCCAGGGGCCCAAATTAAGACTTATGGGAGGATTGCTGAGTCCGAACGGGAATATATGCGGCATCCTATTAAGATACTTTTGATCGGCAAATGTATCATCGGACGGGATTACAGAGCAGCTATTCAAACACTGCTCTGCCCACCAATCAATGACAGTAATCCCTAGATCACTTGCTCTTACGGCAAAATAGCCCGCATTAAAGTTTCCAACTAGAGCTTTAAAGCAATTAAAATCCCGAGAAAATCGATGCGGAGTAACTACATAATGGAAATTTTCCGTAGGTAGTATAGAGTCAGGATCTGAAAAAAGCATCGTATCTGCATCTAGATATACAAACCAATCTATATGAAGAATTGTCTTTGCAAGAAATTTCAGTCCCAAAGGCTTACAGGTCCAGCAATACTCGCCCCGTGAACGAGTATTGCGCGCTAATTCAAGCTCAGGCGTTAAAAAATCATCATCCGAAAATATTAAAGCTCGATCTAAATTTATTTTATTTAACAAATCTAAAGATTTTTTATCAATGCAAATGAAAGCAAATAAAGCAGTTTTATTATGGTCTATTAATGACTGATATAAGGTAAGAGCACGTGACAGGTGCTTCACATCAAAAATTGTGCAATAAACAGATCTCGCATTTCGAGCTAACATCTATTGCGCTCCAAGCTCAATAAACACTGGCGGCCAATGGATTTGCAATAATCCTCGACAGCTTCACGCCCACATACAAGGCTTGTTAGCTGAATCAGTTTTGACGAATCTAGCTGAAAGTTATCAACCTCAATGGAGCTACTTGCATGTACGCCTCCACGCCCAAATCCTTCAACAACCCAAGTTGCTACCTCTCCGACTGAACATGCCTCTCCAGCGCCAATATTAAAAACTCCAGACAGATTATGTTGGCAAAAAAATCTTAGGGCTTTACAAAAATAATCGAGCGGCACAATATCCCTTTTTGTATTCGGGCTAATGTTTAATTCAATGCTACCTTGTTCGGCCAACTGATTCAGGAGAAAAGCTCCAAAACGTTGACGTCCAGAAACCCTTTCAAAACCAAGTATATTACCTGGCCGAAGTACAGTTAGCGATCCGCCAAGTATTCGGTTCAACGTAGACTCAATTTCAATCTTATTACGTCCATAAACGTCCATCCCACCAGTCATGGAAATTTCAGCGGCATTCCATTGCACTTCAGGGCTATACACCTTGCGGGAACTGATCATTATGTAATGAATTGAGTGGTTGGCAACACGTTCTGCAATTCTTGAATCGACATCATAAAATCTAGTGTATGGCTGAAGATAGAACTCTGGAGCAAAGGCAAAATTTACGAGAACTTCAACCCCATCGAACAAGCCTGGCTCATCTATATTGCCGTGTCCGACATGTCGTATCGATAGGTCAGGGTTCTGAGCGACAAATCCTTGCGCCAAGATACTTGATCTTCCAATAACTAAAATAGAGCTCTTCATTGCTAATCCAATGCTATGGTGGCATCCGCAAGGAAATCTTCCTTACCTGAGTGTAGCCAACTCGCAATAGACACCAATTCTGGCGCCAAAGCAAGCTCAGTTGTGGAGCTCGCTTTGCAGGTCGCCAGTAATGTAGCGCCAGGGTCTTGAGAAAACCTAAGATCAAATGAACGTAAGCGTACTGGTCTAGAGATAAAAACTCCATAACTGTATCGCTCAGCCAGCCTTATTGATTCCACGGATGGAGGCTGCAAATCCTCCAACTTTTCAAGCTGCGAAAGATAATCATTGCGAGAATCAAAGTCAACTGTAAAACCATGTCGGTCATAGCGACCAGTGCCAGCCGTTAATACATTTTTCCCTAGTAGAGCAGCCTCCATTCCAACAGTGCCGCGTACTGTTAGACAGTAATCAATAACCTCTAGCAGAGATAATGTTGTTATGTCGGTGTCTGCTGGTATTACCTTAACATGCTCTGGTAACTCTCCTATATACTTTTGTAATGCGCTTATTTCAGAGTGCTCACCTGAAATACCATCCCTAATATCCTTTACTAAATTCGCTGGATGAATTTTAACCAACCAATTTAACCGGTCATTAGCACAAGCAGCACGTACAGTTTCCACAAACCAATCTTCATAATCACGAAATAAATCTTCACCCCAGAAAAAAGTAGCGTCCCAAAAAATATGAGCAAAAATAGCAGCAGTCTTCTTGCTTGGATCTAACCCAAGTCGATCAGAAATTTCTTTGCCATTAAATTGCTTTTTACCAAACTGAGTGCCTACCTCACCGTACCACTCTCCACTATTGTAGGATCCGGCAAGCTCACTTTTTAATACGTTGCGTTGTTTGTCGCCCCAAGATGTGCCACATAAATGCTGCCATGATTCAATGGATAGAGATGATGGGTGAGCATCGCGGTTACCAGAATGGTACTTTTTTAGCATTAAAGAGTTATCTCTATGGGCTATATTCCAAGTGTACACAGGGACGCTATTGTTAATACAAGTATCAAATATCTCTCCAAATGGAGAGTAGCCTCTATCCACCTGAACCAAGGCAGTTGGTGACAATTCACTTATCATGCGCCGCGCACCAATCGCATACGAAATTGAATTAGCGAGACCGTCAATGATCTGCTTTCGTACAATTGAATCATTTAGATCTAAACTCCCTTTACGCTTCTGTCGCATTAAGCTTGAGCTTACATACTTACCTACTTTGACGTCATCCCAAACTAATTCAATCAATTCAGAAAAACTTTTAATGGTAGAAAGTAGCTCTATCGCCTGCCTCCTATCAGGCAACGGACAATATCGCGCAAAAGACTCAATAAAATGTACGCCTACAGTTGCATAAATCGACCGAATAGCAGGTGTTGGGTCTGCGAGGACATGCGGACGAAACCCAGCCAACTCAAATGATTTGCGCACCACCGATTCAGCGATCACATGTTCTAAACTGCTCCACCCCAAAAAAACAACCGTACCGCGATCCCCATCTCCCAATGGAGTAATCAATCCACTGCAACCTTGACTATTGAGTTGCGTTAACTGATTTAATAATATGCGATGCCGCTGACGGTAACTTGGGCGCAACAAGCGAATGATGTGCATCACATCATGCAAAAGCCGGAAGCGCCTCAATACCAACTTAACAGAAGCCATAATTAAAATCTCTTAGCCTAAATCGCATTAATAACCCAATCTATGAGCAATATGATTCACTCACAAACAGACTGTGATCTACGTCCTTGGTAAAAAAAATGGTGTAATCCCGGAACAAAACGAACGACTTGGTCTGCATACCAGGGGTCGCATATTTTTTCTACAGAAAATCCATCCAAGCAATAACGGTCAAATGAATTGCCAGATGTTTCACGAGAAATTTTCAGATTTTCCAATATCAATTGACCGTCGGGGCAAACGACCCGCTGGAAAAGTTTTAGATATTCATTAACCACTTGAATGTTCATTTCTTGAAATGAAGAGATATTAATTGCCAAATCAAATCTTGCGTTAGGTAAAAAGTCAACTTGATATGGGAGTAAGAAAACTACATCATATCGCTCGAATATCGATTCAAAATCCTCTCCCTCTTGGATTGCGGTCGCAACTAAATCCGGCAATGCAATTCTTAGATCTGGAAAAACAGTCTTTAGGTATGCAAACCCGGCTGCAATAGTCTCTGGCAAATCAATGATTACGTACTTACTGTTATAGGCATTAATCATAATGGCGGCCTGCACACAAGCACCACCTCCAACCTCAATTACCGCAGTCGGCGGACTGCAAAGCTCCGCCAAATTAAATACCTCTAACATCCGCAAATAGACAAAACCGTGGCTCTCAAGAAACACTTTATGCAAAGATGGGGATTTAAACTCCGTATACCCCAAGGAAAAAGTTTGAAAATTTCGTTTGATCGTCCCATAGCGATGGCACTGACGAATCTTAGCAATACATTTTCGAAGAGATTTTAGGAGGGATGGAGTCTCATTAGCAGGCAGGTAATCCATCGCTTCTTGTGAGCTCATGAACCGATGGCCACTTTTAATAAGTAGATAGTCGCCAGAAATCCCTACGAATGTGCCTGATGCCCACTGCCGCCAAGTTAATGATGGAGCAAAACGTCCATCACTAGCAACACGCTCGTAGGCACTGTCGCTAACTAAAAAATCTAGATACTTAAGCAAGATCTTACGCTCCTCCATATCCGCCTCGAAGTAGGTAAAATAATTAACCGGGGTACTAGTATCAAGCTTTACAAACTTCATAAGGCCCTATCTGAATTTTTTAATAGGTGCACATCTTATCCAATAGACGCTGATCCAGAGTTGCATCCCTCAAAATATCACAGATACGAGGACTGCTCTTTCCATCTCCATATGGATTTGTAGCACCCAAGCAACGTTGATGAAAATCATGATCCGACTGTGTCCGCCTAATTGCAGCTGCAATCTCAACAACATCATAATTGCAATTGATAATGTTCTCAGCCTGAGGTCGTCCTCTCTGACGATTGCCAACATTAACAACTGGGATGCGAAATGAAGGAGCCTCTAGAATTCCACTTGACGAGTTACCAACCAATACGGCGCAGCTTGCTAGAAGCGTTAAATAAGCCTCCCGTTCCACATTCTCTAGAACAGTGAAATTAGCATTATGTGAACGTTCCTCGATGCGGCTAATTATCTGCTTATATCCATGGTCTGAATTAGGGTAGATAATGTACGTTGGCAAGCCAGAGCCAGCGCATGCATCTAGCGTTGCTGCCATTTGCTCGCCAGCCGCCCCTATCTCAGCCATTACCGAATGCTGAACAAGCATAATATAAGGCTTAGTGAGATCGATCTTTCTCCCATTAATCTCAATAGCTGGGTGACGATAGTTAATTCCAGCGATATTATCTAACTGAGGGGCGCCAACGTTGAAGATGCGAAAATCCTCCTCCCCCATTCTGCGCAAACGATTAACCGAATCCTCGCATGAAGCAAGATGAATATGTGCAAACTTGCCAATAGCATGGCGAGCTGAGTCATCAATATGCCCCGACTTATCTCCGGCTTGTATATGGGCTATGGGTATACCCATGTAAGCGGCCGCAATACAACAGCCAAAGGTCTCAATCCGATCCCCAGAAAGCAAAATAATTTCTGGTTTCAGATACTCATAGGCCTCGGCATAACCCTTAACTGCCTCACCTAAAGCCTTTGACCAAGCGCCATGACTAGAGTCACCACCATGCATCGGTACCTTGACAGAAACAGGAAAGCCATCCGCATAAATTAGATCAATAGAATGCCCAAGCTCAGGTACCAAGTGCATCCCCGTAACTAAAGTCTGCAACTCTAGCTCTGGGTAGTCTCGCATCGCCAGCATGACATTCTTGGAATAACCATAGGTTGCGCGAGACTCAAGCGTAACTAGAATTCGCCTACTCATTAGGCTAGCTCCCGCCAAAAGATCTGCTGATCTTTAGCAATTGCAACTCTAGTAGTTCTACCAATAATCTTATCCAAATCTTTAGCAGGAATCACCCCGGGGCCTGGGCTGGGTCGCTTAACCCAAACCATATCTTGATTAATTTCCACTCCAGCAGGAATGTCGACTAGTGAAACAACACTTTCACGAGCCCACGCAATAATCTCTAGTTCTTCAGGGAATATCTCACGTTCCGCTCCACGAGCTTCAAATACTGCTCGACTACCCTTAACTAGTTCCCCCAACTCGTAGGGCTCAAGAGATACCGCGTGATCTGGACCTGATTGAAGCTTATCCAGGGTGTAATGTTTTTCTATAACGCATGCACCTAAGGCTACAGCACCGAGAGAGGTATAAATACCCAAGGAGTGATCAGAAAGACCTACCGGCACCCCAAAGAGCTCTCGATAACGCGGTATGTTGTGCAAGTTGACACGATTGTAGGGACAAGGGTAGGCGGATACACAATGAGTAAGTGCAAACGGAGTTCCTATTGCCTTAACCGCCTCAACGGTCTCACTTATTTCTTCGACTAGAGCCATGCCAGTAGAAATAATCATCGGCCTCCCCTTGCGAGCAATATGCCTAATAAGAGGGATATTAGTCAACTCTCCCGAGCCCGTCTTGAAGGCAAGAACTCCCATTTCATCAAGGATATCAGCTGCAACTGCAGAAAATGGGGTACAAAGATAATCAATGCCTAAATCTTCACAAAGAGCCTTTAGCGCCTTATGCTCATCCAGGGTAAGATTGGTTTTTTCGAGTGTCTCATATAGTGGCTCATCAAAGTTATCTGAAATGGGAACTTGACGTAACATCTCGTTTTCTAGAATATGCATTTGAAACTTAATCGCATCACAACCTAATGCATGAGCAATAAAAACCATGCGTTTTGCTATCTCAAAGTCACCTTGGTGACTAACAGCAGCCTCAGCAATTACATACGGAGGATGATTGTCTCCAATAAGCCTCTTGCCCACAACAATGGAACTAGTCATTTTGTATTTTCCTCCGGTATTGCATTAAAAATTCGGCAAACAAAAAGTCATCTTCCGTATTAATGTCCAGCGCCTCAGCGTCAGGAACTACCAATACACCCCAATCGTCAGCCACTAATGTACCTGTACTAAGCAAATAATCTATCCGACAAACATAGATCGTACTACTTTCTATGTAGATCGGATTTCGCTTTTGACGGCTACGCGGCGCTCCAGGTAGAATCGGTCGAAAATAATCACCTGAGATAAAGCCAATATTTTCACGCGTTTCTCGCACCGCAACAATGGAAGGCGCCGGGCCATCAACACATACTTTAATTCCTCGCATAATTGTCTCGAAGGACCGAAATGGTGAAGTCGGCTCAAGTACTAAGACGATGTCAAATGATTGCCCTTCCTCCAAAAGAGTATTAATTACATGAATGAGGGCTGACTCCGTTGATGCCAAATCTGTGGCCAACTCGGCAGGTCTTTGCATTGCCCGCACACCATACCCAGCAGAAACATCGGTAATTTCAGAGTCATCTGTCGATACAACCAAAAGATCAATTTGCTCGACCATAAGTGCTGTACGTAACGTATAACCAATTAAAGGCTCACCGGATAGGTAGCGAATGTTTTTGCGTAATACCCCTTTTGAACCTCCGCGAGCAGGCACTATTGCAAGAACTCGCAACCCATCAAACATTAATCAGCAACTCGGCCAGTCAGAATGAATCACTTCTTGAGCCGCAATTCTCCTAATGCCCTCATCAATTGTGATATTAGCTTCATAACCAAGATCGGCAAAAGCTCGACTGGTATCGCAATATCTTTGATGTATCTCGCGTTCAGGAATACGATCTGACCCAGAGAAGCTGCCTAAAACATCAACACTTAATCCCTTGCCAGGCGCCACAATATCAATCACACGTTGCGCTAATTCGGACAGCGTCATAATCTGCGATGAATTTCCAAGGTTATATACTCTCCCATTGGAAATTGGGTTTTCAATAACCGCCTGAACGCCTCTAGTTACGTCATCTACATGACCGTAACTACGAAGTTGACTACCATCACCGTAGACCACTGGGTTGCGACCCTGCAAGACCTCGCGCACAAATTTACAAAGGACAAACTGGGCAACCTGGCCTTCCCCATAGGTATTAAAGAATCTAATTATTGAATAATTCATGAAAGGATATCTCTGGTTGTAACCCTTCACCAACTCTTCACCTGCAAGTTTTGTAACTGCGTATACCGTCTTTCCCTGAGTAATATCTGTTTCAACGATCGGATTCCGAATAGGCTCACCATAAACCTCGGAAGATGAAGTAAAAATAAATTTTTTAACCCTCTGCGAAACAGCCGCATTAAGTACGTTCTCAGTGCCGCCAATGTTGATCTCAATACAAGATAGCTTATTATCCTCAGTTTTCTGAACGCCCAGCATTGCAGCAAGATGTAAGACTACATCAGCACCATCAACCGCCAATCGAACTTGATTACGATCAAGCAATGAGCCGGGAACCAAAGATAGCTTTCCCAATTTGGCAATGTTGTCAAGATAAGGTTTATGGCGTGCTATCTGCTCAGCAAGATCAAAACAAACCACATCATAGCCGGCGACCAAAATCTTTCTCAACGTCTCTCGCCCAATAAAACCAGCACCACCTGTTACGAGTATTTTTTTAAACAAAATTATTCTTTCATCTATAACTAATCTATAGATTATATTGCTCATTCAAAATTGTTTCGATACCTAGAAGCAAATCAACTGCTGGCTCAAAACCAAGCTCTCTTTTTGCCTTAGTAATATCACCAAGAGAATGGACAATATCGCCTTCACGCCATGGATAATACTCGGGCACATTAAAATTCAAGGCAACACCGCTTTTTCGCAATGCAGCCATAATTGCTGCGCACAAATCGTTTAGGCTTACCGCCTTGCCCGAAGCAACATTATAAATACCCCGAGCCTCCCCCGCATCTCCACGGCCTATATTCATCACTAAATTGCATATATTCCCTACGTAGCAAAAATCACGTGTAGCGGTTCCATCACCAAAAATAATAGGGGGCTGACCCAATATACATCGGTCAATCCAACGTGGAATCACTGCGGCATAGTCACCATAGGGATCCTGCCAAGGGCCGAAGATGTTAAAAAAACGTAGTCCAGTCATTCGTAATTTTGGATACATACTACGTAGGTTATCTGCCAAAAGATCATTCATTAGTTTTGAGCTAGCATAGGGACTAAGCGGCTTCGGGGGAAGGCTTTCAGCGATAGGCAGCTGCTCAACATTTCCATATACCGCGCAAGATGAGGCATAGATAAACCTAGGTACAGACTGCTCACCAGCTGTAGAAAGTGCGGTAACAAAACCTTCAATGTTCTGTCGATTGTTATTATTAACGTCAGCAAATGATTTCTGTACTGAACCTTGTGCGGCCAAATGCACCACGGCACTTTTCCCAACAGCCAATTCTCCAAGTAATTGACTGTTACAAACATCTCCTTCAACAAACCGGTATCTACCATCAGCACCAGCAATCACTCGATCAACGTTAGCAAGCTTGCCCGTAGAAAAATTATCTACGCCAACGACAGTATGGCCAGAGGCCAACAAACGTGCACACAGATTTGAACCTATAAAACCAGCACTTCCCGTCACTAACCAACTGCTATTCACTATTACCTCTCCCCAAATTCGATAATGCCTCTATCTCCCTTTGGCGAGCACATACTTTAATTCACCAATTAAGTCATATTTAATCATAATTAAGGATAGAGTAATAATACAGATAACTACCTCGGTGCTGACCCTAAGTGTCACGAGATTACTAACCAAACATAGACTAACGTAGACCAGACTGGCCTCAGCAAATCGCCACCCAAAAAATGCACAGTAACCTAAGCGCTTTGCTATGATCCATCGGGCTAGTTGAATGACTACATTTGTTAATACAAGGGCCCAAGCTGCCCCATACACTCCAAAAAGATAAGTTCCCAACACTACAAAACCAATGCCGAGCAATGTCGGGAATAACTGGGTATACATCAGGATCTGGGATTTTTTTTGAGCCATTAGAAAGCTGGCATATGGAATGCCGTGTGATACGCTAAATACCCACAGAAACCAAACCTGAACAAGGGGAGCGGCTTCACTAAATTTATCGTGAGTAAGCCACGCAATTGTATTATCGCTAAATAAGGCTATAAAAACCCCAACACAGGCTAGGATGCCATACCAAAGCTGTAGTAAGCGCACAATGGGTGAAGTATCTAGATGTTTCGAGTAAATACGGAGACTGTCAGCCATCAAAGTACTACTTAAAGCCCCCGTAACCATCTTAAAAATCGATAAGTACTGTTGCGAATGGCTATAGATCCCAAGAGCACCAAGACCGACTAAACGCTCAATCGCCAATCGATCGGACATATTGCTTACCATCTCTGCAATGCTTCCAGGCGTAGCTCTAAAGCCAGTGCTAAAAATCTCGCGCATCCATTTTCCCTTTAATGAAAAGGATACATATTTCTTCACGTAAAGCAGCTCAAAGACAAAAGATACAGAGGACGATAACAACATAGCGACAAAAAGTGACTCGACGCCCAAGTGAAATTCGACCAGACAGATCGCCGTCGTAATGATGTTGGTAAATGTTTGTACCAATGATAGAAGCATAAATAAACGAGGATTATTATGAACGCTCAGAAAAAAAGAAATTGTTGGCCACATACTTCCTGCCAGAGTAGCAACAAGAACTAAACGTAAATAATGAAGATAATCGGGGTGATAGTCTAATACTACCCACCTTAAGATTGGCTCGGCCATTGCAAATAGCAATAATATGAGGGTGCCGCGAAAAATAAATTCAACTAACAGGACATTAAAAAGCAATATTCTGCGCTCATAGTCGCTAGACTTAAAGTAATTTCCCCCAATCACCCAGCTAGCGCCTGAAGCAGCTAAGGAACGCACTGGAATAGCCAAGGCAATAATTAGGGCGTACACACCAAAATCTACAGGATTTAAGTAAAAGGTGATCAGCGGTACTACAGCGATACTGGCCAGTCCCTGAACTATTGACGGCAAAAGATATAGTAGATAACTTCGACCTGTAACTTTCTGCACCACATCAAGCATGATCTATTGACTTTAATATTGAGTCGTCAAAAGATATGAGTGAAAGTCTCATTGAAATTTCTTAAATAACGCAATACGCCGATAAACAATTCCAATCAGACTGCGGACCAACAGGCGCATGCTACGACTAGAGTGAATAAATTCCCATTTATCGGGCCACATGTATTGACGGCGCACATCAGACAGGGTTGCATTAGACAAACTGGTATATCCAAAAATTGGCAAAAACTCACGCGTCAATACAGTTATTTGATCAATTTCACGAGATGTCAAAACTTCATCATAGCGATTAAGATCTTGAAGATCAGCCACCACCTCGGTTGGCGTATCGACCCCCTTCTTACTAGGATTACCCTGCCACTTTTCTTTATCAAGATTGTAAAAAATAGTCTGACTTTTGGGTCTTTGTGGTGAAGCCAACTGGAGAAAAGTTGCTACTCGAGAAATTTCTGCCACTGGCGAAGAAACAAGATCTTCGTAGCGAATGATGATGTGGCTCTCGTGATTTCGAAGGTCAGCAAGGAAACGCGCGTGCGGTAGCCAACGTTTATTAACCATGCAGTCAAGCCAATCGTAGCCAAGATAGCTTGCAGGGAGGCACTTGTTCTCAATCAACGAACGTTTCTGTGATGAGCAGACCGCAATTGGGTCACGTATTATATGAACAAACTTCATCTGCGGAAAACGATTCTCATACTCCCTAAGATAGGCAACCTCAATTGATTTAAATACATGATGCTTAAACCCCAACTCCGGGCGAACTTTATTTGCAATACCTGATAAATATTCTCGAGTAAATTCCTCAGCCTTAAGAAATTTTCCCGATACTACCTCTGCCAACTCCAGCTTCTTTAAAGAGCTTGGCGATTCAATAACACCAGAGCAATGTTTAAGCAATTCCTTTAGGCTTATTTGATAGTAATTTGCTAAGAGATCCACATCTAGCCGATCATCCAAATTCTTAAGAGCACGCGTGGTGCAATTTTGATCGATAAGCCGCGTTACCCGACCACAACGCGCTAGATCATCAAAAACAGTGAGAAAGCGTTCCTCAACTGGGTGAATATAGGTACCCTCCAGACCGTCCAGTAGTTGACCTATAAGAGTACTACCATTTCGACCTGTTCCAAAAATTCCTATTAGCATTTAGATTCCATTTCTTCTCTGTAAACACTGAGTGTTTCCGAAATTCTATTTAACATTTTTGGCACTACTTCTTCTGATCTATAGTATTTTTTAAAGGTCTCATAGCCACCTCTACCAATTCTTTCGCGCAGGTCATTTTCATAAAAAACACTAACCATCAAATCAACGATCTCATCAGGTGTATTACCTAACAAAATATTTTTGCCATGTTCCAACTCAGGCATAGATAAAGCGCTTGAACTATGAGCAATAACACAAGCTCCAAGCGACCAGGCCAACAGTATGCGCGTATTACCTACGTTGAAGCCATATGCATTAGTTAGAACCAAAAAAGCGTGCGAGGCAACTATTTCAGCATTAATATTATCTACCCAGCCCATTTGACAAACTGAGGGGTGGCTCAAAACATTAGCGACTGCAGTTCTCGGCTTACCGCCACCATATACCTTTGCGCTCACAATACTTGGGCCCAATCTTTGCTCAAGCCTAGGCAATAACTCCTTACCTAGATAGTGAAGCCCAAAAGTATTGCCAGTGGCACCAAGATTGCCAACGCTTGCACAATAATTTGCAACCGCTCCCCTACCCGATGGGATCGTAGAAAAAACTGGTGGGCTTGGTGGGTCAGGCCACATGTTTTGTAGATAGATAGATTGCTTATGCCCATGCTCAGCATAATACTGCGCATCAATGAGCGCATTATTAGCTGTTACTTCACATTGATTCATCATCTTTAAGTGCTGCAATTCGCGGGCGCGATTTACATTCTTTAATACGATTAACTTAAGTCGAGCAGTCAAGCTACGATGGGGCATATCAAATAAGTCAGGATAATTTAACTGAATTTTTGGTGGCTTATGATTGGGGTTTCCATAGTAAACAAACTTAGGAACTCCCTGAACATTGTAGCTAGCTTCTAATGCCTCCCAACTCCAAATTGAGGTGACCACATCTACTCCACAATCATAAACGCGCTGTTGAACAATCGGCGCAGCAGCCATCGCTGGAAATAACTGACTATTTAATATATTCCGCAGGCCTGGAAGGCAACGAAAAAATAGTATCAGTTTTCTAATTACACTACTTTCAAGTGATGCGCGAAAGGCTGGTAGCTCCGTGAGATAAATAACAGGAAGAATTTTTATATCGGAAATATCTAAAGCCATTTTTTTTACTAACTCTTCGCGCACCAATGTAATTTCAGAACGAATATCGCGAATTAATATCTGCACAAATATTTGATGGCCTTGCATCGCCATACCCCTCACAACTTCATAAGAAACGATATCAATCGCCTCTCCTTTTTTGAAAGGAAAAGCAGAAAGGAGAAGAAAAATTTTCATTTGAGAAACTCTTCTGAGTGATATGTTTATCTAAGAAAGACTTTGGTTCTCGACTTATCAGAAACGCGAAGAGCATCAAGAAATTTCTGGACCCTTAGTCCGTCCTCAAACCGCGGCAAGTATTCACTCTCAGCGCATTCATGAATGGCATTCACAAACCGTTTAGCCAACTTGCCAAATGGAATTACGCGGCTATCGCTATTTGAGTGTGTAGAGTGGATTGGAATGAGTATTTTATAGCCATCTAAACCTGTAAAACTCAGCTCCGCATCTCCATTAAATGGGGGCCTATGAATTAATTGCAAAATTCCAGAATCGCCCTCTGCCTTAACAGAAAAGCCTAATCCTGTTGGATGGCAATTACTAGCCGTAAGAGAGGAAGTTACGCCACTCTCTAAGACAGTAACTGCATTGACCCAATCTTCCGCAGTTACCTTTCGATGTGTTTTGACAATTGGGTCAAGACGATTAGCAATTTGAATCTGTGTTTGCCCTACAACTGTTTGCAACTCAGAACCAGTAAGCCAATATAAAAGATCTGCCAAATGAGATACAAATCCATTCAATACTCCTCCGCCCATAGATAGATCGTGTTGCCAACACCATTCACGGGAAGGGTTACTGCGCCCAGAAGTAAGCCAATTGAAGTCTATATGCAGCAATTTACCAATTTTCTGCCTGATTATTGCATGTCGAAATTCTTCGACACCCGCTTCATAACGATATTGCAAAGAAACAGCTCCCACAACTCCTGCGGAACGACACGCGCAAAGAATTTCTTTAGCTTGTGAAATATCATTACCTAACGGCTTTTCACACAACACATGTATACCACGCTCTAAGGCGGTTAATACAATTTCAGCTTGTGATGCAGGTGGCACCACTACACTGATAGAGTCTACTTTCTCCACCTCCAACATTCGACGCCAGTCTGAATATGCTGATACCCCTGGCAAACTAAGCCTAGACGCCTTACCGGATCCATTATCAACAACCGCCACAACGTCAACAAATGGTAAATCCAAAAATACAGGCAAATGCACATCGATCCCGAATCCAGAACCAATGATGGCATGGCGCACTATACTCAAGCCTCCAAAATGCGCAAGGTTGGCAATGGTATAACGATTTTTGAACGCAATCCCTTTGCACGCAACTTAGCTGCTATCGGCTCCCAATAGTGCCAAGAAAGCATAACAGCATATTCAGGTTGCTCTTCAAGTAATTTTTTTTCATCAACAATCTGAATATGGGATCCAGGCATATACAATCCCAACTTTAAAGACGAAGACTGCTCTGCAATATAGGCCATAGAATCACTATCGATCTTGCAGTAGCTAAGCAATGTAGCTGCGCGCCCAGGACTACCTACGCCAACCACGCTCGCTCCTGTGGCACGAGCTTGTGTTACAAGTTGCTGCAGATCAAACTTTGACTTACGAACCTTGGCTGAAAATTTTTCATAAATATCAGCTCCATACAATCCCGCCCGCTCCTCATCAGCAATAATCCTACCAACAGATTCTTTAATAGAATGGCCTACGCCTTTCATGGCATACACACGAATTGACCCGCCATAGTTGGGGATACGCTCAACATCTACTACCGTAAAATCATAGCTATTAAAGAGATGGATAATAGATTTGACCGAGTAATACTTTAGATGTTCATGATAGACAGAATCATACTGAACCGTTTCTATCAAATCCAGCAAATAGTGCGACTCGGTAACGAACAACCCGCCATCCTCCAACAAAGCTTCAACTCCACGAATTAGGCTACCCAACTTGGCGACATGCGCAAACATATTTGCAGCAGTAACAACCTTAGCATGTCCACGCTCTTGAACAATCTTAGCTGCCAAGCTCTCATCAAAAAAATGTTGAATTGTTGGAATTCCACTTTTATTAGCTATCTCAGCTATGTTTGTGGGCTCAACCCCCAGCACGTCCATTCCTGCATCACGAAATCCACTAAGCAATGTTCCGTCGTTTGAACCTATATCTATAGCAAGACCGCTAGTGATATCGTAGCGACTCATAATGGTTGGACCCGTTGAACGAAGATTCCCAACTAGCGTGGACGTTATACCGCTTCGATAAGGATAGTCGGGAAAGAATAACTCTTCTGGCGCCACTACATAGTTAATTTGCACTAAGCTACATTCAGTGCATCGCACCAAATTTAAAGGGTAGGTTTTTTCAGCCTGCTCGAGTTGTCTAGGCCACAGTAAAGAGTCGCATGGGGCAAGATGCCCAAAACCCATTATGTGCTGCAAATTTGAAGATCCACAAATCTGGCAGGTTGAAATATGTCCATTTGGTAAGTCGTGAAGATTTTTAGTCATCTCTTTAATCTGTATAAGTTATTAATTAGTCAATAAACAGTGATGGGAAACTAGCCATTACCAAGGTAAATAAAAGATTGAGCCTCATTGGTCGACACAAAAGGTTCAAACCTCAACACAGGATTTTTTTCACGGAACTCTCTCCAAGCAAGACGCTCTCCTTGGTCTGGATTACCGTAGAAGCAGTTCCAGTCATCAAAGACAATTACAGTCCCAATTTGCAAAAAAGGTTTGATGAACTCCAGCACAGGAACAGTGCTCATGTATAAATCACAATCTACATAAACTACAGCCGCCTTTCGAGGTAACAATAACTGCTGTAATTCAGTTGTAAGTGATTTATCGAAAAAACCTTTGACTGTAGTCAAGCGATTTCGGGGCATACCCGAGCTTGTAACCAATTTAATAAAACGATCTTCGTCAGTTGCAAGCCTTCCTTTAGCCCAAATAGCCTGCCTATCAATTTCTTCAATTTCCGGCAATCCCTCGAATGAGTCAAATGCTACATAGTGCCAATTAAACAAATGGCGGAAATGGCGCCAAGCAAGCCGCATTGTTCGTCCTTCGTGACTACCAAATTCAAAATAGTACCCATCAATCGGCCTGTTAATGTGAGCGAAACGAGCAATACTTAAAAAAATTGTATTCATGTTTGCATGAGCTAGGGCCATGTATTCTTGCCCTATCCAGCGCCTAGATTGATACTGTCGTGTAAACGGCACCCAACTGAGAATTTTTCTAAAGATTTCTCGAATTTCAGCTAATACATTTTTGTATGAATAGTTCATTAATTTGATTAGGGTAAATTTGGGTTATTTACAGTAACAACTTAAGGTAATTAGGGCGTTTCGTAACCATTGTATCCTTGGAGATACTGATGGTTATTGGGGCTCATACGGTTTTTAGTTGTGCGACCAACTTTTTGAATGGTC
>Ga0209550_10000848_pt1 | contig 29320 bp, 28 predicted proteins | sample LauGreSuBDMM15SN_2_FD_187567 | JGI IMG/M metagenome (GOLD analysis project Ga0209550, IMG submission 187567) | Freshwater lake microbial communities from Lake Michigan, USA - Su13.BD.MM15.SN (SPAdes) (version 5) | ecosystem: Environmental > Aquatic > Freshwater > Lake | place: Lake Michigan... | reverse complement strand
GGGGGAAGGGGGCCAAGCCGGGGGAGGTGAGTTTGGCACATAACGGGGTGCTGTTCTTGGACGAGTTCCCCGAGTTCCCAAGACCCGTCTTGGAAACCCTGCGCCAGCCGATTGAAACGGGCGATATCGTGGTGGCGCGGGCCAATGCCCATGTGCGCTATCCCTGCCGCTTTTTGCTGATCGCCGCCGCGAACCCGTGCAAATGTGGCTATATGACCGACCCTGCGCGGGCCTGCGCACGGGTGCCGCTGTGTGGTGAAGAGTATTTGGGGCGGATTTCCGGGCCCTTGATGGACCGCTTCGATCTGCGCGTCGATGTGCCACCCGTGGCCTATACCGACCTTGACCTGCCCGCCACGGGCGAGGCCTCCTCCATCGTCGCGGCGCGGGTAGAGCGGGCGCGGGCGGTGCAGACGGTGCGGTTCAAGGACCATCCAAAGGTGCGGGTGAACGCCGACAGCGAAGGCGCGCTTTTGGAGGAAATCGCCAGCCCCGATGCCGAAAGCCGCGAGTTGCTGGCGCGTGTGGCGGAACGCTTTGGCCTGACGGCACGGGGCTATCACCGGATTTTGCGAGTGGCGCGCACCATCGCCGATCTGGGTGGCGATGGGGAGGTGAGGCGCCCGCATGTGGCCGAAGCGGTCAGTTACAGGCTGGGGAGCGCGGCCAAGGGTTAGCGGCGAGCGGCAATTTTGGCCTCGATCACTTCCCAGATGCGCGCAGCGGTGTTGGTGCCGTCAAACCGCTCCAGCTCTTGAATGCCTGTGGGAGAGGTCACGTTGATCTCGGTCAGCCAATCGCCGATCACATCGATGCCGACAAAAACCTGCCCCTTTTCGCGCAAGGTAGGCCCAATGGCGGCGCAGATTTCCAGATCGCGGGGGGTGAGGCCGATCTTTTCCGGCCGCCCGCCGACGTGCATGTTAGACCGCGTCTCGCCAGGTTGGGGCACGCGGTTGATGGCGCCCACGGGTTCGCCGTCGACCAAGATGATCCGCTTATCGCCCTTGGCGACATCGGGCAGGAACCTCTGCACAATCAAAGGCTCGCGGCTCATCGATGTGAAAAGCTCGAACAGGCTGGACAGGTTGCGATCGTTCGGATCCAGTCGAAACACGCCCGCCCCGCCGTTGCCGTAAAGCGGCTTTAGGATGATGTCGCCGTGCTTGGCCTTAAAGGCGCGGATCGTGGCCAAATCGCGCGAGACGGCGGTGGGCGGGGTGAGATCGGGAAATTGCAGCACCAACAGCTTTTCAGGGCAGTTGCGCACCCAGAAGGGGTCGTTGACGACCAAGGTCTTGGGGTGGATCATATCCAGCAAATGCGTGGTGGTGATATAGCCCATGTCAAAGGGCGGGTCTTGGCGCAGCCAGACCACGTCCATATCGGCCAGATCCACCTCCGTCTCGGGGCCAAAGGTGACATGGTTGACTTGCTCGCGGCGCAGCTCGATAGGGAAACCCCGCGCAATCACGCGCCCTTCGACAAAGGCCAGACGGTCGGGGGCGTAGTAGAACAGGCTGTGCCCACGCGCCTGTGCTTCAAGGCCGATGCGGTACGTGCTGTCACCATTGATGTTCACGGACCCGATCGGATCCATCTGCAAAGCAACTTTCAGGGCCATAACCGTCTCCTTGATCTGGCCCCCTAAATGACCCAGCCCGCGGCCAGATGCAATTGATCACGCAGCCAGCGCGTTTTCAATAATCTCGATCCGGCCCTGCCCGTCGACCAAAGCCACATCAAAGCGCATATCGGTCAACTGGCCCGCAGGTTCACCACCGACAAATTCGGTGGCTGTCGCCATGATGCGCTGCGCCTGCGCCCATGTCAGGTGTTCGGCGGCCAAGGCATGGGAGGCGCTTTTCTTGACCTCGATAAAAACAACCGTGGCCCCTTCGCGGGCGATCAAGTCGATTTCACCGATGCTGCCGCGCCAGCGCCGCGCGATGACGGGTCTGCCAGTCTGATCGTACAGCTGCGACACTTGGTCTTCAGCAGCAAGGCCAGCGTGATAAGCGGTTTTGCCGCGTTCAGCGCGGGTCATGGCCGCTGCCCCAAGCTGAGGGTCAGTTGATAAAGATCGCGGCGCGTGAGGCCAAAGGCTTGCGCCACTTGGGCTGCGGCATCTTTGCTGGACTGGGTTTTCAAAGCTTCGCGCAAGGCATCTTCCACAGTTTGGGCAGAGGCTGGAACGGGGTCTGCCCGATCCACCACCACCACGATTTCCCCTTTCAAATCCCGCCCAGCCAAACGTTCGGACAGGTCGGCCAAAGTGCCGCGCAGGATTTCTTCGAATCGCTTGGTCAGTTCGCGGCAGATAGCAGCCTGCCGATTTGGCCCAAGTGTCTCGATCATATCACGAAGGCAGGCATCAATTCTTCTAGGAGATTCATAAAATATGATCGATCCGGGCACTTGCGCCAAATCGCGCAGCGAAGTCTTTCGGGCGGCAGATTTGGGTGGCAGAAAGCCTGCGAAAAAGAAGCGGTCGGTGGGCAATCCTGACACACTCAGCGCGCATAACAGCGCCGAGGGGCCCGGCGCGGCCAGCACGGTCAGCCCTTCATCTATCGCCGCACGGGCCAATTGATAGCCTGGGTCTGCGACCAGCGGCGTGCCCGCTTCTGACGCGTAGGCCACTGATTTTCCGGCCTTTAGCGCCTCGATCAGGCGGGGACGCATTTGGTCGCCGTTGTGGTCGTGATAGGCCAGCACCATCCGCCCGTTCAGCGCCACGCCGTGCATCTCCATCAGGTGGCGCAAGGTGCGGGTGTCTTCAGCGGCAAGAACATCTGCGCCCGCCAGAATATCCAGCGCGCGCAGCGTGATATCGCGGGCAGCGCCGATAGGCGTTGCCACAAAGTGCAGGCCCGGTTGAATGGCATTGAGGCCTTGCGTCCAACTGCTCATGATCTGCGTCCTTCGCCTTCGCCCAAGTTTACATCATCTGTGGTTCCGCTTACTCTGCCCCGCGTCAAGGGGCGAGGGGATTTGGGTGGCATTGGCCGCCATATCCTGAGCCCTCCGCAGGTCAGGAGTGTTCGATGCCAGCCTTTTTTGCCCGTTTTGCCCTGCGCCTTGGCGCTTTGGCCGCAGGTCTGGCCAGTTTGGCCTTGCTGAGTGCCTGCGAAAGCGGCGCGCCCTCGGGGCAGGCCACGGGCGCTTACAACGGCACGCCGGTCGCTGTGGCGCTGCTTGTGCCGTCAGGTTCGGGCGAGGCCAGCGATGATCTGATCGCAACCGGCTTGGAAAATGCCGCACGGATGGCCATGGCTGATCTGGGCGCGGTGCAGATTGACCTGCGCGTCTATGCCACCGCAGCCAACCCCGATATTGCCGCCACCATGGCCAGTAAGGCCGTGGATGACGGGGCAAAGATCATCCTTGGCCCCTTCTACGGGGCCGAGGCGAACAAGGCTGGCGCTGCCGTGGCAGGGCGCGGCGTGGCTGTGATGAGCTTTTCCAACAACCCCGCCATCGCGGGGGGCAATGTCTTTATTCTGGGCCAGACCTTTGACAGCACGGCCAATCGCTTGGCCTCTTACGCTGTGACAAAGGGGCTGACGCGGATCATGGTTGTGTCTGACCAGACCGCCGCGGGAGAGGTGGGCAAAGCCGCCATCCAATCGGCCGTCGTCTCCACCGGCGGGTCGGTGGCGGCGATGGGCAGTTATCAATTCAGCCAGAACGGCATTGTTCAAGCTGTGAGCGATATCGCCACTTCGGCCAAATCCTCCACCGCGCAGGCGGTGTTCCTGACGGCTGATACGGGCGGCGCTTTGCCCCTGCTTACCCAGTTGCTGATGGAAAACGGGGTTGATCCCCTGACCACGCAATATATTGGCCTGACGCGGTGGGATATTCCCTTGGCCAACCTGACCCAACCCGGCGTGCAGGGCGGTTGGTTTGCCCTGCCAGACCCCGGCTTGGCGCAGCAGTTTCTGGGCCGTTATCAAACGGCCTATGGGGCCGCACCCCATGCCACGGCGGGCCTTGCCTATGACGGCATGGCCGCCATCGGGGCCTTGGTCAACCAAAGTGGGCTCGGCGCGCTGGGCCCCAGCGGCCTGACGCAGGGCGCAGGCTTTGTGGGCGTGAACGGCATCTTCCGATTCCTGCCCAACGGAACGAACGAGCGCGGCTTGGCCGTGGCGCAAATTGTCAACCAACAGGTCACCGTCATCGACCCCGCCCCGCGCAGCTTTGGCGGCGGGCCTGCCTCGGGTCGGGCTGGATTCTAACGGTGGGGGCCGCAGACACAGGCGCATCTGTCAAACAGCCGCTGCGGGATGCGCCCTTGTTGCTGCCCCAAGACGCCGTTCTCAATGTGGCCGCCCTGCGCCCAATGATCGCTGAGGCCTGTGCAGACAAGCCCGACACGCGCACAGCCCGCACCCAAGTGGCCCGCATCTTGGCCGAGGCCAAAGCAGCGGCCAACGCCACCCTAGAGCGTGCCTTTGCCCTTGACCCGCGCAACGCCTTGCCGCTGATCCATTCCCAAGCGCGCCTGACCGATGGCGTGCTGCTGCTGGCCTATGAGGCGGCAGAGGCGCTGCATCCTTTGCAAGTCAGAACCGACTCCGAACGCCTGTGCGTTTTGGCGGTGGGCGGCTTTGGCAGGTCAGAAATGGCGCCGCAATCGGATGTAGACCTGCTGTTCCTTTACCCGTGGAAAATCACTTCACGGGCCGAAAGCGTGATTGAAACTTTGCTTTATATCCTTTGGGATCTTAAGCTTAAAGTCGGCCATTCAAGCCGCACCATCAAAGACTGCCTGCGTCTTGGGCGCGAGGATATCACCATCCGCACCGCCCTTTTGGAACACCGCTATGTCACAGGCGATGCAGCCCTTGCAGCAGAGTTGGACGACAAGCTTTGGTCTGACCTGTTTCGCACCACAGGGCGCGAGTTTATTGACGCCAAACTGGCCGAACGCGCCGAACGCCACAAGCGCCAAGGCGGGCAGCGCTATGTGCTGGAACCCAATGTGAAAGAGGCCAAGGGCGGGTTGCGCGATTTGCAAACGCTGTATTGGATCGGCAAATACCTGCACCGCGTGCCCTCGGCCGAAGGCTTGGTGGGGGCGGGGCTTTTGACGGGCGAAGAGTTCGCCATCTTCCAGCGCGCCGAAAACTTTCTATGGGCCGCGCGCAGCCATATGCACTACATCACAAAGCGCACCACCGACCAGTTGACCTTTGACATGCAGGTCGAGGTCGCTGAGCGGATGAACTACCGCGACGTGGGCGGCAGACGCGCCGTGGAACATTTCATGCAGGACTACTTCCGCCACGCCACGCGTGTCGGCGAATTGACCCGCATCTTTTTGACCGAGCTAGAAGCCCGCCACGCCAAGCCCGAAGCGCGGATCATGGGGTTCTTGAACCGCCGCAAGGTGGCCGCTGGTTTCAAGCTGCTGCAAGGCCGCTTGGATGCGGCGGACCCGAAAAAATTCCTGTCAGACCCGCTCAACATTCTGCGCGTCTTTGAAGAGGCGCTGCGGACTGGGTATTTGCTGCACCCCAATATGATGCGGCTTTTGGCGTCAAACCTGCACCTGATCGACGATCACCTGCGCGATGATCCCGCAGCGGTGCAGATATTCCTGAGCCTGCTCTTGGATCACGGCAACCCCGAACGCCCATTGCGGCGGATGAACGAATTGGGGGTGCTGTCGGCCTTTATCCCCGAGTTTGAAAACATCGTCGCCATGATGCAGTTCAACGTCTACCACCACTACACGGTGGACGAGCACATCATCCAATGCGTCTCGTGCCTTGCGCAGATCGAACGGGGCGAGTTGGTGGAAGAATTGCCCGTGGTCAGTGGCATTTTGAAAGACGGGGTCAATCGTCGGATCATCTATGTGGCGCTGCTGCTGCATGACATCGGCAAGGGGCGGCCCGAAGATCATTCTATCATCGGCGCGCAACTGGCGCGGCGGATATGCCCGCGACTAGGGTTGTCGGCAGAAGAGACTGAAACGGTCGAATGGCTGGTGCGCTATCACCTTTTGATGTCTGACATGGCGCAAAAGCGCGATGTGGGCGACCCGCGCACGGTGCGCGACTTTGCCAAGGCGGTGGAAACCCGAAAGCGGCTAGATTTGCTGACGGTGCTCACCGTTTGCGACATTCGCGGCGTGGGGCCGGGCACGTGGAACAACTGGAAAGCCATGCTGCTGCGCCAACTTTACAACGTGACCGCCGAAGCCTTGGAAGGTGGCCTTGAAACCATCAGCCGCGAGCGGGCGATAGAAGATAGCCGTGCCGCCTTACGCGCGCGCTTGGCCGACTGGACCGAAGCACAGGTTGCCCGTGAAACGGCCCGCCATTACGACCCCTATTGGCACGGCCTTAGCACGGACACGCAAGAAGCCTTTGCCCGCTTGCTGCTAGACCTACCCAACGACGAAATCCGCATCGATCTGCACCCCGAACCCAACCGAGATGCCACCCGTGCAAGCTTTGCGTTGGTGGATCACCCCGGCATCTTCTCGCGGCTTGCGGGGGCCTTGGCCTTGGTGGGGGCGAATGTGGTGGATGCGCGGACCTATACGTCAAAAGACGGCTATGCCACGGCGGTGTTCTGGGTGCAGGATATCGAAGGGCATCCCTACGAAGCGTCTAAGTTGCAACGCTTGCAGGCGATGATCGACAAGACCCTGAAAGGCGAGGTGCGCCCGCGCACGGCTTTGGCCGATCGTGACAAGGTCAAGAAGCGGGACCGCGAGTTTCGCTTTCCAACCCATATCACCTTCGACAACGAAGGCTCTGAAATCTACACGATCATCGAGGTGGATACCCGCGACCGCCCCGGCTTGCTGTATGACCTGACGCGCACTTTGGCGGCCAATCACATCTACATTGCCTCGGCCGTGATTGCGACTTATGGGGCGCAAGTGGTTGATGCCTTTTATGTCAAAGACATGTTCGGTCTGAAACTGCACGCCAAAAACCGGCAAGAAAGCCTAGACCGCAAGCTGCGGCAGGCCATCGCCGAAGGGGCAGAACGGGCGCAAGGATAGTATGAAACCGCAATCGCTTGTGCGCAACATCATGACTGTGGGGGGCTGGACGCTGATCTCACGCGGGACGGGTTTTGCCCGCGATGCGATGATGGCAGCCTATCTGGGCACCGGGCCCGTAGCCGAAGCATTCTTGATCGCCTTTTCCCTGCCCAACATGTTTCGCCGCTTCTTTGCCGAAGGCGCTTTTAACATGGCCTTTGTGCCCATGTTCGCCAAAAAGCTAGAAGGTGGTGAGGATGCCGCAGGCTTTGCCCGCGATGCGTGGAACGGGATGGTGACGCTGCTCTTGGCCTTTACCGTCATTGGCACTTTGGCCATGCCGTGGCTGGTTTGGGCCATGGCATCTGGCTTCAGCGGCGAGCGGTTTGATCTGGCCGTGACCTTTGGGCAAATCTCGTTTTCCTACATCCTCTTCATCTCGCTGGTGGCATTGCTGTCGGGCATTTTGACCACGCATGGCCGTTTTTCCGAAGCCTCCTTTGTGCCCGTCTTGATGAACTTGGTCTTTATCGCGGCGATGGGGCTGGCGGTTTGGGCGGGGTGGGATATGGGGCTTACCCTGTCTTGGACTGTGCCGATCACAGGCGTGGCGCAACTGGCTTTTACTTGGGTCGCGGCGCGCAAGATTGGGTATGCTTTCACCTTTGGCCTTCCGCGCTGGACGGCGGATTTAGCGCGGTTGGCGCTGATTGCGGGGCCCGCGGTTTTGGCGGGCGGGGTGGTGCAGATCAACCTGCTGGTGGGGCGGCAAGTCGCCAGCTTTACAGAAGGGGCTGTGGCTTGGCTGTCTTATGCGGACAGGCTTTATCAATTGCCCTTGGGCGTGGTGGGCATTGCCATTGGCACGGTGCTTTTGCCCGACCTGTCGCGTCGCTTGCGGGCGGGCGATGCGGAAGGCGGGCGCGCCTCGTTCAATCGTGGCGCCGAATTCGCTCTGGCGATGACCCTGCCTGCCGCTGTGGCGCTGGCGGTCTTGGCGGAACCCTTGTGTTCGGTTCTGTATCAGCGCGGCGCTTTCACCGACCAAGACACCCAAGCCACGGCGCTTGTGCTCGCGATTTATGGCGTGGGCCTGCCTGCCTTTGTGCTGCACAAGGTCTTGCAGCCCTTGTTTTATGCGCGCGAAGACAGCCGAAGCCCGTTTCGCTTTGCCGTTGTGTCGATGATCATCAACGCCGTCATGGCGGTGGGGATGCTGCCCTATCTGGGCTTTTCCGCCGCCGCTTGGGCCACGACCTTGTCGGGCTGGGTGATGGTAGGCCAGTTGTGGCGCGGCTCGCGCCGCATGGGACCTGAGGCGCGGTTTGACGCGCGTTTCATGCAGCGCCTGCCGCGCATCGTGGCGGCTTGCGTTATAATGGGCGCGGTTCTTTGGGCTGCTGCTTGGGCACTTACACCCGCGCTGCACCTGCCCCTATGGCGTTATCTGGCGCTGACAGCGCTTTGCGCTTTGGGCATCGCAGCCTATTTTGGCGCGGGGACAGCGCTAGGGGCGTTTAAGCTGAAAGACTTCGCCGCCCTGCGCAGACGGCCTTAACGCTGACGAATAGCCGCTACAACCCGGCTCCATCCACCGGGGCTGACGGCGAAAGACAGCAAAAAACCTGCGGCAAAGCCCGCCAATTCTGCCGTCCAATCCCAGCCGACACTTTGGTCATAGCCGTAAGCGACCAGCGCAAAGATGCCAAAAAGGATGCGAAAGCCCATCAGAAAACCGATCAACTTGAAGGCCCGCAACCGTGCCGCCCCTGCACCCGCCGCCTGCATCCAGTTGACATAGGTAAAGGCCCCGATCAGCCCATAAACCGGCGGATAGCCCCCGATCAGCCCGCCGTGGGTATAAGGCACGGCCGTATAGACCAAGGCCCCCACCAAAGATGCGGCCAAAAACACCGCCAAAACGGCCCACCAACGAAACACCTCGCCTACGAATTTTCCCAAAGCCAGCAAAATCACGATCACAAAAATCGCCTGCGTCACATCGGTATGCACGATGGCATAGGTGAAAGGCCGATAGAGCCCATCCAGCGGAAACTGCCATAGGATCAGCATTTGCCGCAGATAATCGGGCGAAAAGGCGAAATCCTGAATGGCCTGCGACCGCCAACCAATGCCCGCAGGACCGCCGACCAATCCGTTGGCAGCGGCGTTCACCACCACCTCCATCGCGATCATCGGCAGGGCAAGCGCCCAAGTGATGGCGGGCAGGCGGTTGATCGGGGCTTCGGTTTGGTCAGACATGGGGCCTCTTATTGGGGCCGTGATTGACGCCCGCTGTGGGGACAGATAAGGGCAATCGTCACCTTTCGCCAGATGGAGCTATCATGTCCGAGCCGGTCCAAACGCCTCTGACCAAAACAGCCACTTTCCCGACCCGCATCTTTTCGGGCATCCAGCCTTCGGGTGGGTTAACGTTGGGCAACTACCTTGGGGCGCTGAAACGCTTTGTGGAAAAGCAGGATGAGGGGATCGAGACGGTGTATTGCTTGGTCGATATGCACGCCATCACCGTCTTCCAAGACCCCGTCAAACTGCGCCACCAAACGCGCGAAGCGGCAGCGGGCTTTATCGCGGCGGGAATTGATCCGACACGCTCGATCTTGTTCAACCAAAGCCAAGTCACCGCCCATGCCGAGCTGGGCTGGATCTTTAACTGCATCGCGCGGATGGGTTGGATGAGCCGGATGACGCAGTTCAAGGATAAGGCGGGCAAGAACTCCGAAAACGTATCGTTGGGGCTGTTCGCTTACCCCTCGCTGATGGCGGCTGACATTCTGGCCTATAAGGCCACCCATGTGCCCGTGGGCGAGGATCAAAAGCAGCATTTAGAACTGTGCCGCGACATCGCGATCAAGTTCAACAACGACTACAAGGTTGATTTTTTCCCCGTGGTCGAACCCGTGATTGAAGGGGCGGCGACCCGTGTGATGTCGCTGCGCGATGGCACTGCGAAGATGTCAAAGTCTGATCCATCCGATCAAAGCCGGATCAACCTGACGGATGACGCCGACACGATCTCTAAAAAGATCCGCAAGGCTAAAACCGATATGGACCCGCTGCCCGACCATATCGACGGGCTGAAAGACCGCCCCGAAGCCAAGAACCTTGTCAACATCTATGCCGCTTTGGCAGGCCATACCCCCGCCCAAGTGATCGCCGACTATGCCGGCGCGCAGTTTGGCACGTTCAAGCCAGCTTTGGCCGATCTGGCCGTTGCCAAGCTGGAACCCATCACGACCGAGATGAACCGCCTGATGAAAGACCCCGCCGAGATCGACCGCATCTTGGGCGCAGGTGCCGTGCGCGCCGATGCCTTGGCGCGGCCGGTGCTGGAACAGGTTTATGACATCATCGGGATGATCCGCTCGCGTCCGGTGTAATCGGCCTTACGAAACCCCAAGTCACAGAATCGCTTTGCGGGCTTGGGGCTGCCAAACACCCAGTTTTATCAAACGCGCTTTGGGCGAGACCCAAGGCGCGTTTTTCATTTTCATAAAAATCACGCTTTTTCAGCCTGTTACGCCCAAGATGCCCGCCCCGACGCCCTGTCATAGAATCGATTCATATTCCCCTGATGATGAAGGGGAAGTCACTTGCCTCTTTCCCGGATGCCCGCGCCTGTCCCCGCAGCTGGGCCATTGACTGTCTGGGCTAAAGCCCCTGGACCTGTTCAGGCCAGGGGCGTTTTTTTATCGTCAAACTGGCTTTCGGCTGCCAAAATCTCCGCTAGCGTTGCATTGTCCGGCATGGCGCTAACGTCCGTGACCAAAAGCACAGTCTTCCACGATAAGGCCGCAAGCAATGGGGCCTGACTTGCCACAAAGGCTTGTCATCAGCCCCCGCGATGGGCGATAAGGGCCGCGAAGGAGATCCCCATGCGCAAGTTTCTCGTCGTGCTGGATGATACCCGCGAATGCCTGAACGCCATGCGCTTTGCCGCCTTGCGGGCCGCCAAAACCCAAGGCGGGGTGCAGATCTTGTCGATCATACCGCCCGAGGAATACCAGCATTGGATGGGCGTGGCTGATCTGATGCGCGCCGAAGCGCGCGAGCGGATCGAGGCGCATTTTGAAGTGTTTGCCAAATGGATGCGCGACCGCCACGGGGTGAACCCCGAACTCGTGATCCGCGAAGGCGACCCCGAGGCAGAGATCTTGGCCCAAGTGCGCGAAGACCCGCAAGTGGGCGTGCTGGTTCTGGGCGCGAACCATGAAAAATCCGGCCCCGGCCCCTTGGTCACCGCCCTGACCCGCTCTGCTGGCACCTTGCCCGTGCCCATCACCATCGTGCCCGGCGCTATGAGCAAAGAGCGGTTGGAAAGCATCACCTAGCCCTAACCCCCTGCGGCCAACCTTGACTTCACGCCGCCCAAGGCGCATATCCGACAGGAATAGTCAGGAGTTGCCCCATGTTCATCCAGACCGAATCCACGCCCAATCCCGCAACGCTGAAATTTCTGCCGGGCCTCGCCGTGCTGGATATGGGCACAGCTGATTTCCCCAATGCCGAAGCGGCCACCAAATCCCCCCTCGCCAAGCGCATCTTTGCGGTGGAAGGTGTGACGGGCGTGTTCTTTGGGATGGACTTTGTCACCGTGACCAAGGCCGAAGGCGTGGATTGGCAGCACATCAAGCCCGCAATTTTGGGCGCTGTGATGGAGCATTACCAGTCGGGCCAACCCGTGCTGGAAGGCGAACAGGCCGCAGCCCATGCGTCGCATGACGGACCCGATGGGGCTATCATCACCCAGATCAAAGAATTGCTAGATACACGCATCCGTCCTGCCGTGGCACAAGATGGTGGCGACATCACCTTCCACGGCTTTGACCGTGGGGTGGTTTATCTGCACATGAAGGGCGCTTGCGCCGGTTGCCCCTCATCCACGCTGACGCTGAAGATGGGCATCGAAAACCTGCTGCGCCACTACATCCCCGAAGTGACCGAGGTGCGCCCTGTTGCCGCCTAAGGGCTTGGTTCTGGCCTTTGACACGTCGGCGGCGCATTGCGCCGCCGCTTTGCTATCCGGCGATCAAGTTCTGGCCCAACGGCACGAGCCGATGGAAAAAGGCCAAGCCGAACGCCTGATGCCCATGCTGGCCGAGATGTTGGCCGAGGTGGGTGTGGGCTTTGGCGATCTGGCGCGCATCGGCGTGGGCACGGGGCCGGGCAATTTCACGGGTGTGCGCATTTCTGTGGCGGCCGCGCGTGGGCTGGCCTTGGGCTTGGGCATTCCAGCCGTGGGGGTTTCGGCGCTGCACGCCCAAGCGCTTGGCATGGATGGCGCAGTCCTCTCCACCCTCGACGCCCGCAAAGGCGCGCTTTACCTGCAAGGCTTCGGCCTGAAGGGGGTTGCGGCACAAATCCTGAACCTTGCCACGCTGCCCCCCCTGCCCCCCGCCACCTGCGTAGGCTTTGCCGCCGAAGCCGTCGCCGCCCATTGCGCGGGCCAGGCCGCCGCGCCGCGCTATCCCTTATGCGAAGCCATCGCCCGCCTTGCCCAAGTTCAAAACCCCGCAGATACCCCCCGCCCCGCGCCCTTCTACCTACGCAGCGCCGATGCGGCCCCGCCGTCAGACCCGCCGCCGGTGATCTTGCCGTGACACCCGCGCAGATGGCCCTTTTGCACGCCGAAAGCTTCACCCTGCCCCCGCCATGGTCACAGGCCGAGATCGAAGCGACACTTGCCAGCCCCTTTACCTTTGTCCTGACAAGACCGCAGGCCTTTCTTTTGGGCCAAGTCGTGGCGGGCGAAGCGACACTTTTGACCATCGCCGTCGCCCCCACCGCCCGCCGCACGGGGGTGGGCCGCGACCTTGTGGCAGAGTTCTTGCGCCAATCCCAAGACCGCCAAGCCACCAGCGCCTTCCTTGAGGTCGCCGAAACCAACCACGCCGCCCGTGCCCTTTATACCGCCGCAGGCTTTGCCCCCACCGGCCGGCGCAAAGGCTACTACCGCAGCGCAGGCCAAAGCGTCGATGCCATCTTGATGGGCCGACGGATTTACCCCCCCTGCACTGAGGCTCAGATAGGGCGGGTGCCCCCCTACCAGAACCGCCGCGCGCCCATCTCTTGATCATCCGATCAAATACCTGACGCAGCCCTGTCAGATTCCTGTTGACCGCCCCCGCCGCATCAGCCCTAAATCACCCACGACTGCCGTGGTCTGGCCTTTTTGAGTCTGCCAGTTCCAAAGGCGCAATATTTTACAACCGGGAGACAGACATGACCCTGATGAAACGCCTGCTGGGGGCTTCGGCCGTTCTGGCGCTGAGCGCCGTGGCCGCTTTGGCCGACCCTGCCATCATCTATGACGTTGGCGGCAAAAACGACAAATCCTTCAACGAAGCCGCCTTCCAAGGCGCGCAACGCTGGGCCACCGAAACCGGCGGCACTTTCAAAGAGTTGGAAATGCAAAACGAAGCCCAGCGCGAGCAGGCTTTGCGCCAACTGGCTGAAGCTGGGGCCAACCCAATCGTCATGACGGGCTTTGCCTTTGGCGATGCCCTGAACACCGTGGCGGCGGATTATCCCGACACCAAGTTCGCCATCATCGACATGGTTGTTGATCAGCCCAACGTCAAATCGGTGGTCTTCACCGAAGACCAAGGCTCTTACCTCGCAGGTGTTATGGCTGGCATGGCGTCGAAGTCGGGCGTTGTGGGCTTTATCGGCGGCATGGACATTCCGCTGATCCGCCGCTTTGGCTGCGGCTATGCGCAGGGTGTCAAGGCTGTGAAGGCCGATGCCACCGTGATCTTGAACATGACGGGCACTGACGGCTCTGCATGGAACAACCCTGTGAAGGGTGCCGAGATTGCCAAGTCCCAAATGTCGCAACAAGCTGACGTGATCTATGCCGCCGCTGGCGGCACAGGCGTGGGCGTTTTGCAAGCCGCGGCTGACGCCAATATCTTGTCGATCGGCGTGGACAGCAACCAAAACTACATGCACCCGGGTCAAGTTCTGACCTCGATGGTCAAGCGTGTGGATAACGCCGTCTATGACGCCTTCAAAGAAGGCGCTGATCTGAAGCCCGGCATCAACGTGATGGACCTTGCCGCAGGTGGTGTTGACGTTGCGATGGACGATAACAACGCAGCCCTGGTCACCCCTGAGATGAAGGCCGCCGTCGAAGACGCTGCTGCCAAGATCAAATCGGGCGAGCTGAAGGTGCACGACTATATGTCCGACAACACCTGCCCGGCTGGCCAGTTCTAATGGCTGACGCCAAACAAGGGGGGCGGCAGGCAACTGCCGCCCCCGATCTGTCTTATGCCATCGAACTTAAAGGCATATCGAAGGCCTTTGGTCCGGTGCAAGCCAACCGCGACATCAACATCGCCGTGCCGCGCGGCACGATCCACGGCATCATCGGCGAAAACGGCGCGGGCAAGTCGACGCTGATGTCGATCCTGTACGGCTTTTACAAAGCCGACGCCGGCGAGATTTTCATCAACGGCCAGCTTACCGCCATCCCCGACAGCCAAAGCGCGATCCGCGCGGGCATCGGCATGGTGTTTCAGCATTTCAAGCTGGTGCAGAATTTCACCGTGCTGGAAAACGTCATTCTGGGGGCCGAAGATGGCCCGCTGCTGAAATCCTCGCTCACCCGCGCGCGGGCCGAGCTCGAGGCGCTCAGCCGCGAATATGATCTGGATGTGCACCCCGACGCCGTGATCGAAGACCTGTCGGTGGGCCACCAACAGCGGGTCGAGATCCTGAAAGCCCTGTATCGTCAGGCCGAGATTTTGATTTTGGATGAACCCACGGGCGTGCTAACCCCCGAAGAGGCTGACCATCTGTTTCGCATCCTTGCGGGCCTGAAAGCGCGTGGGCGCACGATCATTCTGATCACCCATAAACTGCGCGAAATTATGGAGGCGACCGACAACGTGTCGGTGATGCGGCGCGGCACGATGGTGGGCACGGTCAAAACCGCCGAAACCTCGCCCCAAGCTTTGGCAGAACTGATGGTGGGCCGCAAAGTCTTGCTAGAGGTTGAAAAGCGCCCCGTCGCGCCGGGCCGTGATGTGCTGGTGGTGGAAAATCTGTCGGTGCAGACCGATGGCGTTGCGCGTTTGAAAGGTGTGAGCCTGACCATCCGCGCGGGCGAGATTTTGGGCATCGCCGGTGTGGCGGGCAACGGCCAATCGGAACTGTTGCAAGCCTTGGGCGGCATTGCCCAAGCCACGGGCCGCATCACGCTGAACGGCGTTGATCTGCCGCTGAAGGGGCGCAAGGCCAACGGCCAAACCCGCCGTGCTGCAGGCATTGCCCATGTGCCCGAAGACCGCCAAAACCTAGGCTTGATTATGGACTTTGCCGCTTGGGAAAACGTGGGCTTTGGCTATCACAATGCCCCCGAATACCAGATGAACGCCCTGTTCATGGACAACGCCGCGCTGAAAGCCGACACGGCGCGCAAAATGGCCACCTTTGATGTACGCCCGCCGATCCCAACTTTGCCTGCCAAATCCTTTTCCGGCGGCAACCAGCAAAAAATCGTCGTCGCGCGTGAAATCGAACGCAACCCCGACTTGCTTTTGGTGGGCCAACCCACGCGCGGCGTGGATATTGGCGCGATTGAGTTTATCCACAAACAAATCGTAGCCCTGCGCGATGCGGGCAAGGCCGTGCTTCTGGTGTCGGTGGAACTGGACGAGATCATGAGCCTGTCTGACCGCATCTTGGTGATGTTTGACGGCAAGATCATGGGCGAGCGTGACCCTGAAACCACGAACGAACGCGACCTTGGCTTGTTGATGGCTGGGATGACGGGCAGCGAAGCGCAGGGGAAAGAGACCTAAGATGGACAAGTTGCCCCGCTGGGCCGATGTGGTTTTGGTGCCGCTGATCTGCCTGATCATCGCCTTTGTCTTTTGCGGCATCTTGATCGCGGCCATCGGCCAAAGCCCGCTGCATGCGATTTGGATCATGATTGACGGGGCCTTCGGGTCAACCAATGGCTTGGGCTATACGCTTTATTACGCGACGAACTTCATATTCACGGGCCTTGCCGTGTCGATTGCTTTTCAGGCCAGCCTGTTCAACATCGGCGGCGAAGGGCAGGCGACCTTGGGCGGTTTGGGCGTGGCGCTGTCGTGCTTGCTGATCCCTTGGCCGCATTGGTCGCTGGCACTGATAGGCTCGCTGGCGGCGGGAGCGGCTTTTGGCGCGGCTTGGGGCTTTTTGCCTGCTTGGCTGCAAGCCAAGCGCGGCAGCCATATCGTGATCACCACGATGATGTTCAACTTCATCGCCTATGCCTTGATGAACTATGTGCTGGTCAACCTGCTGCGGCCCATGGGCAGCATGGACCCAGCCTCGGCCCGTTTCGACAAAGCTTACAACCTGCCCAAACTGGGTGACATTCTGGGGCTGGTGGGGATCCCGTTTTCCAGCAAAAATCCAGCCAATATTACGTTCCTGATCGCCATCGCCTTGGCGATCGGGGTTTGGGCCCTGCTGTGGCACACGCGGCTCGGCTATGCCCTTCGCGCCTTTGGTAAGCAGGAAAAGGCGGCCCTCTATGCCGGAATTGATCCGGTCAAGATCACGATCTATGCCCTGCTGCTGTCAGGCGGAATTTCGGGGTTGATGGCGGTGAACGCCGTGCAGGGGGCGGCACACCGCTTGGTGCTGAACTCGGTCGAGGGGGCGGGGTTCATTGGCATCGCCGTCGCCTTGATGGGGCGTAACCATCCCTTTGGCATCGTTGTAGCGTCGGTCCTGTTTGGGTTTTTGTACGAAGGCGGATCGCAACTGGCGATGGGCACCACTATCCCGCGTGAGGTGATTACCGTGCTGCAAGCCTTGGTGATCCTGTTCACGGGGGCGCTGCCTTACATGGTGCAAAAACCGCTGGAACATCTGTTTGCTAAGTTCGGAGGGGCCAAGTGATGGATTTGGCGAGTTTCCTGCAAATTCTGGATTCCACGATCCGCTTGGCCACGCCTTTGCTCTTTGCTTGCCTTGCGGGCCTGTTTTCGGAACGCGCGGGGGTGTTTGACATCGGGCTTGAAGGCAAAATGCTGGTCGCGGCCTTTGCGGCGGCGGCGGCAAGCTATGCCACGGGCAGCGTTTGGATGGGTGTGTTGGCAGGGATTGGAGCTGCCTTGATGTTTGCCGCGATCCACGGGCTGGCAAGCATCACCTTTCGCGGCAATCAGTTGATCTCGGGGGTGGCGGTGAACTTCCTCGCCTCGGGCCTTACGGTCGTTCTGGGGACCAGTTGGTTCAAGCTGGGTGGGCAAACACCCGCCTTGGTCGATGGGATGAGATTTTCGGACATCACCTTGCCGTTTGCAGCCCCATCGGGCCAAGGCGATTTAGGGCTGCTGGGCGGGATCTATAGCCATGTTCTGTCGGGGCATTCGATCTTGGTTTATGTCGCACTCGCCTGTGTTCCGCTGACATGGTGGGTGCTGTATCGTACCCGCTTTGGCCTGCGCTTGCGCGCTGTGGGTGAAAACCCTGCGGCGGTGGATACGGCGGGCGTGTCGGTGACGGGTCTGCGCTACGCGGCAGTTGGTATCACGGGGGTGCTGTGCGGGCTGGCGGGGGCTTATATGTCGATGGGCCTGTCAGCGGGCTTTCTGCGCGAGATGACGGCAGGGCGCGGCTACATAGCCCTTGCGGCCCTGATCTTTGCCAAATGGCGTCCTTGGTATGCACTGATGGCCTGCCTACTCTTTGGCCTGTTGGATGCCGTAGCCATCCGGTTTCAGAACATCGACATTGGGGTCTTTGTCATTCCGGTGCAGTTCACCCAAGCGCTGCCCTATATTCTGACCGTGATCATTCTGGCAGGCTTTGTGGGCAAAGCCATTCCGCCGCGCGCGGGCGGCGAGGCCTATGTCAAAGAGCGGTGATCATTCAAGCGCGGTTTGGCGAAACTCTCCCTAAAAGGGGGCCCTGAACACCCGCAAAAGACGACCGTTTTATGCGTGATTTCCCCAAGGATTTGAGGGACATGTGCGACTTTTTGGCCCCATTTCCTAACGAATTGCAGGAATGGAGAAAAACTTTCTCACAAGCGTTTGACTTGGGGCAAAAACCCGCGCAAGCCTGATTGAAACAGGCCCGCCGAAATCGGCATAGACCCCACAGGCACGATGCAGTTGTACCTTCCCATCGCCGAAGTCTCGGTGAACGCCTTTGTCCTTTTAGGACTGGGCGGCGTGATCGGCGTTTTGTCGGGCATGTTTGGCGTGGGCGGCGGGTTCTTGATCACCCCTTTGCTGATGATGATCGGGGTTCCGCCCGGTGTTGCGGTGGCCACGGGGGCCAATCAGGTTGTGGCCTCGTCTATTTCGGGCGCTTTGGCCCAGTTTAAGCGGCGTGCGGTGGATTTGCCGATGGGGGCAGTCTTAACCGGCGGCGGCTTGGTTGGGTCGACGCTGGGCGGCTATGTCTTTGACCTGATGAGCAGGCTTGGCCAGACGGATGTCTTTGTGCAGCTGTCTTATGTGCTGTTTTTGGGGCTGATAGGCGCGATGATGCTGGTGGAAAGCGTCAATTCGCTGCGCCGCACGGGCAAGGCCCGCATCAAACGGGCGCATGTGCATTCTTGGGTGCACCGCATGCCGTTCAAGATGAAATTCCGCGCCTCTGGCTTGTATATCTCGGTCATCCCGCCCTTGTTGGTGGGGGCGGCGGTGGGCTTTTTGTCGGCGATCATGGGGGTGGGCGGCGGCTTTGTGATGGTGCCTGCCATGATTTACCTGCTGGGGATGCCCACCAAGGTTGTGGTGGGCACAAGCCTGTTTCAGATCACCTTTGTGACGGGATATACCACGCTGGTTCATGCGGTCACGCATCACACAGTGGATATGATGTTGGCCCTGCTGCTGATCATCGGCGGGGTAATCGGCGCACAAATTGGCGCGCGGGTGGGCGTGCGGTTAAAGGCCGAGCAGTTGCGGATCTTGCTGTCGATCTTGGTGCTGGCCGTAGCGGTCAAGATCGGGTTTGACCTGCTGCTCACCCCGGCAGAGTTGTACTCGGTCACGCGGGTGGAATCATGAAGCGCTGGCTTTTGGCGCTGTGCCTGATGGTGCTTCCGGTGCAAGCCGAAGAGATTGTGTCAGGCGTCAGCCAATCGGGCGTGTCGATCACAACGAACTTCGACGGGGCGTCGATCCTCGTTTACGGCGCGGCATTACGCGAAGCGCCTGCGCCCACTTGGCCCTTGATGGAGGTGATCATCACGGTCGAGGGCCCCTCGACCCCCTTGGTGATCCGCAAGAAAGATCATGTGGCGGGCATCTGGCTGAACCGCGGCGCGGTCAAGATCACGGCAGCCCCCAGCTTTTACGCAGTCGCCTCAACCAAACCGGTGGCGGACATCTTGCTGCCCGCCGAAGATGCGAAATACCATATCACCATCCCCCAAACCATCGACCCCGCTGCAGCGCCCAGCGCCGAACAGACCCCCTATATCGAGGCGTTGCAGCGCATTCGCCAAGCCTCGGGCTCTTTTGTTCTGGCCCCTGACAGCGTCCTTTTGCTGCGCCAAGCCCTGTTTCGCACCGACATCAGCCTGCCCGCCAATCTGGTCGAAGGCCCCTATATGGTGCGCATCTTTCTCACACGGGGTGGGGAAGTGGTGGATATGCAAGAAAGCCAGATCGACGTGCAAAAAGCTGGGCTCGAGCGAACACTTTACCGCCTCGCGATGGAGCAGCCTTTGATCTATGGGCTACTGTCGCTGCTAATGGCGATGGTGGCCGGCTGGGGCGCGCAGGAGTTGTTCAAGCGGCTGCGGATATAAGCCTAAACCTCTGGCATCAGGAAATGCGCGGTGGCTTGGGCAAAGGGCTTAGCGCGGTTGTCTTGCCACGCTTCAACCTGCACCGTGGCAAAACGCCGCCCGCTGCGGGTCACGGTGGCGCGGGCATAGGCATCGCGCGGTAAGCCGGATCGCAGATAATCCACGGTGAAGGTGATGGTCTTGGGCAGCGCCGGAAAGGTTTCGGCGGATGGATCAATCCGGCCCTCTTCCATATCTTGCCACAGGTTCGACCATGCCAGTTCAATGATGGCCGCCACCTCCAGAAACGCCGCCGTGGCCCCACCGTGCAGCGCTGGGATCGCAGGATTGCCGATCAGCGAAGGGTGAAAGGGCAACACCGCCGTCAACTCATCGCCGCGCCGATCAAACCGCGCGCCCAGAAAGCCGATATAGGGCACGCCAGCCACCAACCGCGCCAAGGCCGCCTCGCGCCGCGATTTGACCACCTCGACCGGTTCGGGGGGCTTGCGCGTCATGGAAGCGGCCTTTCCAGCGTGAAAGTGCCCGTGCCCATGGCAACCGGCCGGCTTTCGTCGGCATCGGTGGCGGTGACGCGCACAAAGGCCACGGTGCGGGTGACATGGTGGCAAATGGCGTGAGCCGTGATGGCCTGACCGGGGGTGGCAGGGCGCATATAGTCGATGCGCAAATCCAAAGTTGCGGTGGCGGCAGGGGCCGAAGGATGGCACATGACGGCCGCGCCCGAAGCGGTATCCATCAGCGCCGAAATCGCCCCGCCATGCAGCACGCCCGTGGCCGGATCGCCGATCAGGCGGGGGTCATAGGGCATGGTGATGGTGGCGCTGCCCTCGGCCATCTCGGCCACGATCATGCCAAGGCTTTGGGCATGGGGCAGCGACTGCATGACATCCCGCGCTTGGATCAATCGTTGGCTCATCTGAATCTCCTTGCCGTCATTCTCGCCTGTAAGGGCGCGGGCGCAAGGGGGCATGGGCGATTTGCCTTGGTTCTAATGGCGCTTCCCCGAGAAAAGGCAACCGCGCCGCCATCGCGGGCTTGTGGCGAGATGGCGAAGGCGGGTAGCTTTGGGCCAAGCTTACAGCGGGAAGATTGCCATGACCGACGCCTTCATCTTCGACGCAATCCGCAGCCCGCGTGGGCGGGGGCGGGCGGATGGCAGTTTGAACGAGGTCACAGCCGTGGCCCTTTCAGCGCAGATGCTGGATGCTTTGGCTGGGCGCAATGGTCTGACGGGTCATGCGGTCGAGGATGTGATCTGGGGCAATGTGACCCAAATTGGCGAGCAGGGCGGGTGTTTGGCGCGCTCTGCTGTTCTGGCCTCATCGCTCGACCAAGCCATCCCCGGCCTGTCGATCAACCGATTTTGCGCCAGTGGACTGGACGCTGTGAACCTTGCCGCCAACCAACTGCAGGGTGGCCTAGGCCAAGGCTATATCGCCGGCGGGGTCGAGATGATGAGCCGTGTTCCGATGAGCTCGGACGGGGCCGCCATTGCTGTCGACCCCAGCCTTGCCATGGGCACGGGCTTTGTGCCCCAAGGCATCTCGGCCGATTTGATCGCCACCGAATACGGTTTCACCCGCGAACAGGCCGACGCCTTGGCCGTAGAAAGCCAGCGCCGCGCTTCCCATGCTTGGGCTGAAGGTCGTTTTGAGCGCAGCATCGTGCCTGTCTATGATCGCAACGGCCTGCTAATCCTTGACCGCGACGAGTATATGCGGCCTGACACCACCGTTCAGGCCCTTTCGGCCCTAAAACCCGCCTTCCAAGCGATGGGCGAGGGGACGCCCGGTTTCGACAAGGTCGCCTTGATGAAATACCCCCATCATGAGCGTATCCGCCACATCCACCACGCCGGCAATTCCAGCGGTATTGTTGACGGGGCGGCGGCGCTTTTGGTGGGCGATGCCGAGTTTGGCCGCAAGCACGGCCTAAAACCCCGCGCGCGCATTCGCGCCACGGCCAAGATCGGCTCTGACCCCACGATCATGCTGACAGGCCCCGTCCCCGTCACCCAGCGCATTCTGGCGGCATCGCGCCTGTCCGCGCGCGACATTGACCTGTTCGAGGTGAACGAAGCCTTTGCCGCCGTCGTCTTGCGCTTTCAACAGGCGTTCGAGGTTGACCCCGCACAGGTCAACGTCAACGGCGGCTCTATCGCCATGGGCCACCCTTTGGGCGCCACGGGAGCGATGATCTTGGGCACTTTGCTGGACGAGATGGAGCGCAGCGACAAGGCGCTGGGGCTTGCCACCCTGTGCGTCGCAAGCGGCATGGCGGCGGCGACCATTCTAGAGCGGGTTTAGCGCGCCAGCCGACCAAGGAGACAGTATGCCCAAGCTCGATTTGACCAAAGTGCCGGTGAAAACCGGTTCCATCTACCCAGACCCCTACGGCGCGATGATGGCAGGCCGCTCTAGCCTGCGCTTGGGCGAGGCGGGCGGGTTGACGCAGTTTGGGGTGAACCTTGTCACCCTGCAACCCGGCGCGCTGTCTAGCCTGCGCCACTGGCACTTGCACGAGGATGAGTTTGTTATGGTGACGCAGGGCGAATGTGTCATGGTGCAAGACGGCGGCGAGACCCTGATGCAGGTCGGCGATTGCGCGGCATTTCCAGCGGGCGTGGCCGACGGGCATCATTTCATCAACCGCAGCCAGCAGGTGGCCAAGTTCTTGGTGATCGGCACCAAAGCCAAAGCCGAGGTCGCGACTTATTCCGTCGTCGACCTGCAAGTGCATATCGCCGATGGCCAAGCGCGGTTTACCTATAAAGACGGAACCAACTGGTTAGGCCCGCGCTAAATGCCCCCCCATAACGGAACAATATGATGACCGAATTCCTTTATGCCCTCGACAGCGACGGTGTGGCGACCATCACATGGGATGTGGCAGGGCGGTCAATGAATGTTTTGTCGCTCGGAGGGATCGAGGTGCTGGATGCCTTGATCGACCGCGCCTTGGGAGATGGGGCGGTGCGGGGGGTGATTATCACCTCGGCTAAGAAGGATTTCGCGGGCGGGATGGACCTGCAAGTGATCGCGCAGATGCAATCCGGCGGGGCGGCGGCGATCTTTGCGGGGGTGATGCGGTTGCACGCTTTGCTGCGCAAGATTGAACGGAGCGGGATGGATGCAAAATCGCTGACGGGCGGCAAACCCATCGTGGCGGCTTTGACGGGCACCGGGTTGGGAATTGGCTATGAGCTGCCCTTGGCCTGTCACCGCATCTTTGTGGCAGACAATCCCAAGGCCAAGATCGGCTTGCCAGAAATCCTTGTGGGCCTGTTTCCGGGCGCAGGCGGCACTACGCGCTTGGTGCGCAAACTGGGGCTACAGGGGGCCGCACCCTATCTGTTGGAAGGCAAGCTGCTGGGCCCGCATCAAGCGGCAGCGGAGCGGTTGATTGACGAGGTGGTTGCCCCCGAGATGCTGTTGGCACGGGCGAAAGCGTGGGTTTTAGCGGCCAAGGATGCCGATCTGGTCAAACCGTGGGACCAAAAAGGCTACAAAATGCCCGGCGGCGCGCCTTATGAACCGGCGGGCTATATGACCTATCTTGCCGCCAGCGCCATGACATCGGCCAAGACACAGGGCGTCTATCCCGCTGCCCAAGCCGTGCTGCAAGCGGCTTATGAGGGGGCTTTGGTGGGGTTTGACACGGCTTTGAAAGTGGAAGCGCGGGCCTTTACCTCGGTGCTGCTTGACCCCACGGCAAGTGCCATGATCCGCAGCTTGTTCTTGAACAAAGAGGCACTAGACAAAGGCGCGCGCCGCCCTGCCTTGCCCGATGAAAGCGTGCGGTCTTTGGGCGTGGTCGGCGCGGGCATGATGGGTGCAGGAATTGCGCATGTGGCCGCGATGGCGGGAATTGCCGTGGTGCTGGTGGACGCCACGGTTGAGGCGGCAGAGCGCGGCAAGGCGCATTCGGCGGGATTGCTTGATAAGGCAATCCAGCGCGGCACGGGCACTGAGGAAAGCAAGACAGCGGTTCTGGCGCGCATTACCGCCACCACCGATTATGCCGCTTTGGCGGGCTGTGATCTGGTGATTGAAGCGGTGTTTGAAGACCCCAAGGTTAAGGCGGAGGTGATTGGCCGCATTGAGGCTGTGGTGGCGCAAAGCTGCATCTTGGCCACCAACACATCGACCCTGCCCATCACGGGTTTGGCTGCGGCATCGCGCAGGCCGGAACAGGTGATCGGTGTGCATTTCTTCTCTCCGGTCGACAAGATGGCGCTGGTGGAAGTGATCAGGGGCGCTAAAACCGGCGACCGCGCCGTGGCCAAGGCGCTGGATTTCGTGCGCGCTTTGCGCAAAACCCCCATCGTCGTGAACGATGCGCGGTTCTTTTATGCCAACCGCTGCATCATTCCCTATATCAACGAAGGCATCCGCATGGTGGCCGAAGGGGTGGAACCGGCCCTGATCGAAAACGCCGCGCGTTTGGTGGGCATGCCTGTGGGGCCGCTGCAACTGGTTGATGAAACCTCGATCGATCTGGCCGTTCGAATTTCGGCGGCGACCAAGGCTGCAACGGGGGCCACCTATCCCGATGCGGCGGTGGACGGGGTGATCTTTGCCTTAGCCGATCAGGGCCGCTTGGGGCGCAAGGCGGGGGCGGGGTTTTATACCTATGATGCAGCGGGCAAACGCACGGGCTTATGGGAAGGGCTGGCAAATGCTTGGCCCGTGGCTGTAGTGCAGCCCGATTTGGCACAGGTGCAACACCGTTTGCTGATGATCCAAGCGCTGGAAGCCGTGCGTGCGTTAGAGGAAGGCGTGTTGACCGACATTCGCGAAGGCGATGTGGGGGCAATCTTGGGTTGGGGCTTTGCGCCTTGGTCGGGCGGGCCGTTCAGTTGGTTGGACAGGATCGGCGCGGGGGCCGCGATGGATATTTGTCTCGGGCTGTCAGGGCTTGGGCCCCGCTTTCAACCCCCTGCCCTGTTGGCGGATATCGCCGCCAAGGGTGATGGGTTTTACGCTCGCTTCGCTGCGGCCTAAGCGACGGGGTTCGGCAAGGGCAGACCATCGAGATGGGCGAACAAGTTGTCGATCGCCATCATCCCCATGTCTTGGCGCACATTCAGCGCCGCGGTGCCAAGGTGCGGCAGCAGGGTGACGTTTTCCATGGCCATCAGGGCGGGGGAAACGCGCGGTTCGAATTCATACACATCCAAACCTGCGCCCGCAATCTGTCGATTTTGTAGGGCGGCTACGAGTGCCGCTTCATCCACAACATCGCCACGGGCAATGTTGATTAAGAAGGCCTCAGGCCGCATTTGGGCAAGTTGCGCTGTGGAAATCAGGTGATGGGTGACGGGCCCGCCGGGCACGGCAATAACGACGATGTCGGCCTGTAGCACCTGATGCAACGGCAGTTGGGTGGCGGGCAGGCCAGCGTCAACGGCAGATCGGTTGTGGTAGATCACCTTCATGCCAAAGCCAAAATGGCAACGCTGCGCGATGGCCTTGCCGATGCGGCCCATGCCGATGATGCCCACGGTTCGGCCTGAAACGTGCATCCCCAGCATCTGGGTCGGGTGCCAGCCTGTCCATTGTGCGGACCTGAGCAAACGCTCACCTTCCCCAGCGCGGCGGGCGGTCATCAGGATCAGCATCAGGGCGATGTCGGCAGTGGCGTCGGTGACAGCACCCGGAGTGTTGGTGACAGACAGGCCAGCGGCGCGGGCGGCGGTGACGTCGATGTGGTTATAGCCCACGCCGAAGTTGGCCAATATCTGGGCGCGGGGCTTAGGAACATCGGCGAAAACATCGGCCTTGAACAGATCGCCCAAGGTGGGCAGCACGGCGTCATAGTCGCGCAAGGCGGTGCGCAGATCGTCAGGGCCCATAGGCGTGGGCAGGTCGCAGTGGGTAACGTCAAACCGGGTGCGGGCGCGGGCCACCACATCGGCGGGCATGGTGCGGGTGATCAGCAGCTTCAAAACAGTTTCCCCCCAAGCGGCACATCCTGCCCCGGACCGATCAGAACCACCTGACCATCGGCATCGGGCAGGCCCAGAACCAGCACTTCCGACAAAACCTTACCAATCTGGCGCGGCGGAAAATTCACCACGGCCAGCACCTGACGGCCCACCAGTTCCTCTAACGTATAATGCACCGTGATCTGTGCCGAGGATCGCTTTTCGCCAATCTCGGCCCCGAAATCGACCCATAGCTTGTAGGCGGGCTTGCGCGCCTCGGGGAAGGGTTCGGCGCGGGTGATGCGGCCCACGCGGATGTCGACCTGTTCAAAATCGGCGTAGGTGATCATTTGCCCAACTCTCTGCCACGTTCGGCGGCGGCATGGGCGGCGCGGGCCATGAGGGGCGGCAGGCCTGTGACAGGGTCCATCAGGTGGGCCAAGGCGGCGGCGGTGGTTCCCCCCGGAGAGGTGACGTTGATGCGCAACTGCGCGGCGGGTTCGGGCGAACGGAAGGCCAGTTCCCCTGACCCGCAGACCGTGGCGCGGGCGAGTTTCATGGCAACTTCGGACGACAGACCCTCTGCCACGCCCGCAGCGGCCATGGCTTCGATCAGGTGGAAAACATAAGCGGGGCCAGAGCCAGAGATGGCAGTGACAGCGTCAATCTGGTGTTCACCGTCAAGTTCGACCACCGCACCCACGGCCAGCATCAGCGCACGGGCAAGCGCCAAGCCGGACTGCCCTGCCGCGTTGGCGCAGATGCCCGTGATGCCGCGTCCGACCATGGCGGGCGTGTTGGGCATGGTGCGCACGATTGGGGTGCGCGGGCCTAGGGCGGCTTCAAACGTGGCGATGGATGTGCCAGCGGCGATTGAAATGAACAGGGTCGTCCCATTGCCCAAGGCTTGCAATGCGGGCAAGGCCGCCCCCATCATCTGCGGCTTCACCGCCAGCAAGGCCACAGCGGGGGCGGGCGGCACGCCTTTGTTCAGGTGAACGCCGCTGGCTTTGAGCCAATCGGTGGGGTTTGGCTCTATCACCCAAACTGAGGCCGCAGGAACGCCCGCCGCCAGCCAGCCCGTCAACAGGGCCGTGCCCATCTTGCCGCATCCCAAAAGCACCAAGCCGCCGCGGGCCACTATATCAAGCATTCTCGCCTCCGAAGATTTCGGGGGTAAGTTAGGCGCGACCGTAAGCCTCGGCAATGGCGACTTTGAGGGCGTCTTTGGGCGAGTGATCTGACCATGCGACCAGCTGGAAGGCGGGATAGAAGCGTTCGCAGGCCATCACCGCCGCGCCGATCAAATGGTCAATCTGTTCAGGTGCCGCAATCTGCCCGCCGTTCAACGCCAAGCCATAGCGCCAGACCATCATCTTTTGATCGGCCCAATAGGTGAAAGCCCCTGTCCAAACCATATCATTGCAGCGGTTGAGCAGGTCATAAAGCTGCAAGTGGCGGCCTTCGGGCGGTTCCATTTCAAAGGTGCAGATCAGGCGCAGGGTTTCATCTTGGGGCGACCATGCCAAGGTCAGCGCATAGGTGCGCCACTGGCCTTCGACCGACATGGCGATCTGATCCTCGGTCACGCGGTCAAATTCCCAATCGTGGTATTCGGCCAAGGTCTCGACCACATCAATCGGATGCAGGTCGTCTGAGGTCAAAAAATCTTCTGCAAGTGACATGCCCGGCCTCATCATTATGCCACTTCGGGGCTACGACCCACCAGCGGCTGGGTGTCTGGCAAGAAGGTGTGTGCGCCGACACCATTCTTACTAGATATAGTGTATGGGCGAGGGAAGTCTGTAAAGTGTTTTGTAGCGAAATCTTCTGTGGGTAAGTTGGATATCCCTGCTATACGCCCCTTCTGCGGCCTAAGGCGCTGAAAAGCTGGTGCGTCTGCAAGCCCTCGTCGCGATCGCCACGCCCAAGAGGCGGCTGTGCAGACCCCGTGACGTAAGGTAAAGGTGCTATGCGGTTGCAACGATGCGTCGCCCCAACCCTGCCGCGCGAAGCTGCCAGACGACCCAAGGAACCCAAACGCCATGGCCAAGACCCTGACATCGCGCGTTGACAAGCTTTTGTCGTCTATGGGCTACGGCTCGCGCAGAGAAGTCGCGCAATTGGCTATGGCGGGTGGCATCACTTTGGATGCAGCCGAGCTTACGGATGTCACCAAACGCATCCCTGTCACGGCAGATTTGCCAAGCCGCATGAAGATTGACGGCGAAGCGCTTGATCCTATCGCGGGCATGGTCATCCTTTTGAACAAGCCCTTGGGCATGACCTGCTCGCACAAGGAAATCGGCAAGCTGGTTTATGACATCTTGCCCGCGCGGTGGCGGCGGCGAGATCCGGCGATCTCGACCATCGGACGATTGGACAAGCAAACCTCAGGCCTTTTGCTGCTGACCGATGACGGCGACCTGCTGCACCGTGTCATAAGCCCCAAGCACCACGTCAAGAAAACCTACCGCGCCACGCTGGCCCGACCGCTTGACGGCACCGAGGGCACATTGTTCGCCTCGGGCGATTTGATGCTAGAGGGGGAGGATAAGCCGCTGGTGCCGGCTGAGCTGGAAGTGATCGCGGAAACCGAAGCCCTGCTTTCGGTGACAGAGGGGCGATACCATCAGGTGCGCCGTATGTTTGCGGCCACTGGCAACCACGTCGAGACATTGCACCGCGAATGTCTGGGTGGACTATCGCTGCCGGATGGCATGGCACCCGGCGAGTGGAGGCTGCTGCGCGAAGATGAGATCGCTTTGATTTTTAAGTAAGGTGAAGGGCCGCTGCCGCCCGCCTAAAGATCAAACGTCGCGAACACCGGCACATGGTCGCTGCCCTTTTCCCAGCCACGCACGGGGCGCAGGATGCGGCTAGAATGGGCGGTGGCAGCGATGTCTTTGGTGGCCCAGATATGGTCTAGCCTGCGGCCCTTATCGCCCGTATCCCAATCGGGTGAGCGGTAAGACCACCAGCTGTACAAATTGCCCTGCGGGATGTCTTGGCGGGTGATATCGACCCACTGGCCCGCGTCCATCACGGCGTGCAAATGCTCAATCTCAACCGGCGTGTGCGAGACTATTTTCAGCAGGCCCTTGTGGTTCCACACATCATCCTCACGCGGGGCGATGTTCAAGTCGCCCACCAGAATGGCGCGGTCGGGGCGTTCCCAGCGGAAAAAGTCGCGCATTTCGGTGAGAAAATCGAGCTTTTGGCCGAATTTGTCGTTTTCGGCGCGGTCGGGAATATCGCCACCTGCGGGCACATAGCAGTTGTGGATCGTCACGCCATTTTCCAACCGCGCGGCGACATGGCGCGCGTGGCCAAGGCTGGCGAAATCCTTTTCGCCTGCATCGACGATGGGCAATTTCGACAAGATCGCCACGCCGTTATAGCCCTTTTGCCCCCGCGCCACCATGTAGCGGTAGCCCAAGGCGCGAAACTGGTCTTGCGGGATCAACTCGACAGGGCTTTTGCATTCCTGCAAGCACAGGATGTCGGGCTGCTCTTCGGTCAAAAGTCGCGCAACCAATTGTTCTCTAAGGCGAATTGAGTTGATGTTCCAAGTGGCTATTTTCAT
>Ga0209550_10000846_pt1 | contig 29347 bp, 31 predicted proteins | sample LauGreSuBDMM15SN_2_FD_187567 | JGI IMG/M metagenome (GOLD analysis project Ga0209550, IMG submission 187567) | Freshwater lake microbial communities from Lake Michigan, USA - Su13.BD.MM15.SN (SPAdes) (version 5) | ecosystem: Environmental > Aquatic > Freshwater > Lake | place: Lake Michigan... | reverse complement strand
GAAGAAGCCATGGCACTCACACAAACCGATAGTCCCGAAGATGCGATACAAGGGATGTCAGAGTACTGTGAATTAGTATTTATGACATGGGGTCATCATGGATCTATGATATCTATGGAGGGTGTGGAAAAACATATCCCAGGATATCCTGTAAAAGCCATTGACTCCAATGGAGCAGGGGATGCATTCGCCGCTGGCGTTTTGTATGGTCTCACACACGGGTATTCAAATGAAAAAGCATGTAAATGGGGTAACTATATGGCATCATGCGTAATACAAAATATAGGTCCTCGACTTCCATATCTCTTAAAAGGAAAACAGGAAGAAATTCTGGGTCAATGAAACAAAGTACAAATATTTTACATAATATTTATAGCCGAGAAGAGCTTACAAAAAAACTCTTCTCAGAAAACTTTAATCGTACTACGCTATCATTTTATAGATACGTAAATATTGATTCCCCTCAAGTGATGCGAAACTTATTGTACTATGATTGGAATCAATTAAATGTACTGGGAAGAATTTACTTAGCAAAGGAGGGTATCAATGCTCAACTAAGTGTTCCTGAACATCATTTTGAAGAGTTTAAGAATGCACTCTACTTGAGACCTGAATTCAAAGATGTTCCATTTAAAATTGCCATTGAAGATGAAGGAAAGTCTTTTATAAAATTAATTATAAAAGTTAGAAACAAAATTGTAGCAGATGGATTACCCGATGACAGTTTTGATACAACAAATGTTGGAAATCACCTTACTGCGAGAGAGTTCAATGAAGAGTTATCAAATCCAAATAGTATTATAATTGATATGCGAAATCAGTATGAAAGTGAAGTAGGTCATTTTGAAGGGGCAATCCTTCCCGATGCAGATACATTTAGAGATGAGCTCCCAATGGTACTTGATATTCTCAAAGGAAAAGAAAACAAAAAGATTTTATTGTATTGCACTGGAGGCATTCGCTGTGAAAAAGCTAGTGCATATCTGAAGCACAAAGGTTTCCAAGATGTCAATCAATTGTATGGTGGAATAATCTCTTATGCCAGAGAAGTAAACCAGTTAGGCCTTGAAAATAAGTTTCAAGGGAAAAATTTTGTATTTGATGAGAGACTTGGTGAAAGAATCTCCACTGATATAATTAGCAAATGCTATATTTGTGGAAGCACAAGTGACAGGCAGCTAAACTGCGCAAATAATGCATGCCATGTCTTATTTATCCAGTGTGAAACTTGTGGAAATCATTTGGAAAATTGTTGCTCTGAGCATTGCAAAGATGTACTACAGTGGCCAAAAGAAAAACAATTGGAAGAAAAAAAGAAAAATGCGACAACCCACACTCACCATGTTAGGCTTAGAAATAAAATATTTACAAAGTAAGTACTATTTATTTATCATATTCCTTTAAAAATCTATCTTTTTCCCCCGGCAGGTAGGTGGAAAAAAGCTAGTATTTATAATAGTAGGAATAGTCAAAAAAGACTTTTTATAAATCCCTAATCTATTTTTTATCTATCCGAGAAGGAATCCATAGCCCTAAAAATTTAATTAGGTGTATTGCAAATGCTGGAAACATCTGGGCAAATCGAATAAATAACCGTAAAACAAATGGAAATATAATTTCTTTTTTGTTAGTATATAAAGATTTATAGACTATTTCAGCAACATCCTCTGGTTCTGATTTGGGAAGATACCTGATAATTCTTGGAAAAAAAGAAAGCAAAGCATCATTTCGTTCAAAGTATCCTGTATTCACAACCCCTGGACATATCAAAGTTACCCCCACCCCAGTTCCTGCCAACTCTTCATGAAGAGAGAGAGACAAGCCAACCATTGCAAACCTAGAAGATGTGTAGGGAACCATATATGGAATAGGTATATATCCAGCCGGACTGGTCATATTGATAATATGACCAGATTTTTTTTGTAGCATCCCCGGAACAACTGCATGACAGGCTATCATTGCAGAAGCATAAGGCAAAAGCATAGGTTGGATTACTTCATTGTAATTTGTATCAATAAATCTCTTAAATGTTCCCAAGCCTGCAGTATTTATAAGAATATCTATTGAACCAAATTTAGATTCTATCGATTTGAGAGTTCCACCCAAGATGGCAAAATCAGAAGCATCCATTGGATAAATAAAAACTCTATCCTGACCTAATCTAGTATCTTCCATAACTTGTTCTAAGAAGGATTTATTCCGTGCTATCAAGCAGAGGATACAGCCTTCTTTTGCCAAACGCAAAGCAACTGATTTCCCAATCCCCTGTGATGCCCCAATGATAACTACAACTTTTTGCTGTAAATCTTTCATAGTTTAAATCCCTCAGAAATCATGAATAAAGATGATTTCTAAGTCTATTAAATGATAGCCCCTTCTCTGTACGACTCACAAGTGATTGATAATTGTTGCATTGTGGTTTGTGCTAATTCCCGAGAAGGTTCGTAAGATTCTAATATCTCCCTATACCTTTCTACGTTTGTTTCAGATAATAACATATTTTTTAATTTTTCAGTTCCATTGGTTCCTGCTAAATACCTGACTAAATGTTTACGAAAAAGAATAAGAGCCTGATCTCCATAAAATTCTATCATCAAACTCAGATGTTCCCATATTTTTAACCTAATATCATTAAATTCTAGATCAGCTTTTTCTATCCCAGAAAACAGCCACGGATTTCCAATTGCTCCCCTTCCGATGAGAACCCCGTCCACATTGGTAAATTTTATTTTTTCCAAAGCATCTGCATAACTTGCCACATCCCCATTTCCCCAAATAGGAACTTTTGCAAAAGCCTTTATTTCTCCTATTATGTTCCAGTCTGCTTTTCCTGTATATCCCATCATCTTTGTTCTTCCATGAACAGAGATCATCTTTACACCAGATTCCTGAAGGATATGAACTATTTCTCTATAATTTAAATTTTTATGATCCCAACCGATTCTTATCTTGGCTGTGATAGGAACTCTCACACTTTTTACCATTGATTCTAGTATACTGCCAACATAATGAGGATCCCTCAGTAGCCCTGCCCCACTTCCTTTGTGGGCGACTTTGGAAACAGAACAACCCATATTCAAATCAATCACATCGGGCTCTAGTTCTTCGATAATTTTACAGGCTTCTGTGATTGTATTTTTTTTATTTCCAAAAATTTGGAACCAGATTGGACGCTCTAGAGGTTTGAATTTAAATAGATCAATTGTCTTCTGTATCCCCCGACTGATCCCATCTGTAGAAACAAATTCTGTATAAGAAAAAGCAGATCCCATTTTTCGAGTGATTTGTCGGGTGGGGCTATCAGACACTCCTGCCATTGGAGCCAGAGCAACCTTTCCTTCTAGTTTAACAGTTCCAATTTCTAACATGTAGTTCCACTCTCTTCAAGGAAATGTAGAACACCCAGCTGGTCAACTAACTAAGAAGAAAAACTCCACTCTATAATTCTTGAGCCATTTAACTTGAGGTAAATCTCATATCCCAAACCAAGTTGCTTATCAAACGCGTTCATTATTTCTAGGGCTTCTTTTTCTGAGGAAGTTTTTATATATAGACCGTATTGTGTAGATTTATATGAATATGGAAACCGATCCCCAAGAATCAAAACAACCCTACAATGATCACTTCTTGGATCTATGAGTAAGTGACTGACATTTTTCCTATGTATTACACGTTTGTTTATGGGAAGATTCCAAGGATTTAACTCTTCTGCAAATCCCTCTGAAATGTAGGGATTCAAAAATTGAAAAACAAAAAATAAAATAAAAACTATATTCCTCATACCTATTAGTATCGATCCATACTGAAATATTACTTTAATAAAGAAACCTTTGAGAATTTATTTATTCTATTCTAGTATATATTAGAAAAATATAATGAATTAAAAAACTTGACCTTTTCTTTTCATCTGATAAATTATGAAGAGAATGAAAATTAATACAGAGCTTTTCCCCAAAACCTCCAATCCTAAATATTCAAAGAAATTCTATAGGAGTTTTAAATTTTCTTTGAAGGTTTTATTCATCCTTCTATTTTTTTTATCAAATTATATTTCTTCTCAGGAAACGAAAGACCCTGTCTCTCAAATAAAAAAATGGGGATATGTAAACTCTAATTCATTTGAAAAATTTCCTCCACAATATATATCGCGTATTCAAAGGGATTATGATATTATTTGTATTACTGGACTACTCTTACGTGGCACGGGTCAGTTGAGATTTGAAAATGAGTTGATGAATAAAATCACCAAGTCAAAAATATCAAAAGATCCAGAAAAACCTATCATCTATCCTATGGTTGGAATCTCCTCAGTGAAAGATGGGATAACACTTCTTTCCTCAGAAAATTCTCGTTTAAAATCTATTGAAAGTATAATCAAATTTTTAAATACCTATAATTTCAAAGGAGTCCATTTAGATTTTGAAGGTCTCCCCGAAGACTACTCCCGTCCATATGGAGCCTACCTCAAAGAATTAAAAACACAACTCAGTGCCCAGAATATTCATCTATCCATAGCTATTTTTCCTCCATTAGATTTTTCTGATATAAATAAAGATTTTCATAATCCAGAATATTTATCACCTTATGTAGATTCAGTTGTGCTCATGGCATATGATTACCATAATCCAAAAACAGATCCAGGATGTATTACAGGAGAAAAATGGGCAGATAATAATATAGAAGAACTAAAAAAATTTTTAAAACCCGAACAGATTTGGCTTGGGATTCCTTCCTATGGTTATGAGTGGTCAAAATCACAAAAAACAGCTAGAGTTGTAAGTTCAAGAGAGGCTCAGCTACTAAAGGCTGGGAATCCTCACCAACGTGAAACTTTAGGATGCACACAAATAACTCGTAAAGATGGGAATAAAGAAAGTATTATCTTTTACTCTGACTTGGAGCTCAGAGAGAAGCTATTAAAAATAGCCGAGAAGCATAATTTAATAGGAACAGCTCTCTGGAGACTCGGATTAGAGGATGAATAATTCTATGCTGATTTTTTAATATCCCTAGCACTCACTTGGTAAGAATTATTTTTTAGTTTTCCTATAGTCGATCCATATTGGATTCTATCTTCTTTATTGAATGATGTTAAATCAATCATGTCTTTTTGAAAAATAAGTATTACAGTAGATCCCATTTCAAATCTACCCAATTCTGATCCCTTATTAATCATTATATTTACATTGTTATATTCATGTTCTTTAGGAATTCTAATCCATGTATTTGTTACAATCTTATCATCATATGTAACTCGGATCTTTCCGACATTAGAAGCACCTACTTTTACAACAGCTATTTTTCCAAAATCTGTCTGTAAAAATGTAATCAATCGTTCATTCTTAGGAAAAAGACTTTTTATACCTCCCACAGCAGCATCGTTTACAGGAAATAATTTACCTGGAGCATAGTAATACCCCAATATTTTTCCATGAAATGGAGAATGAATCCTATGATAATCCTGAGGAGAAAGATAAAATGTTATAAATTTTCCACTTTCAAATTCTTTCCAATATTTTTCGGAACCTAATAGCTCTCTCAAGCTAAAATCAAAGCCTTTTGCTTGTATTAGAGTAGATTCATTTATATCTCCAAAATTAGTAATACGTGCATCTACTGGACTCACCGCAGCATCCTTATCACTATCAATTATACGAGCACCTGCTTTTAGTGCCCTTGTAAAAAATTGATTCAAAGAATTGTACTCTGAAATATTTAATTCGGCTTCATTTACATTAATTTTATAAATGTTAGAAAATGCTCTTAAGATAGGTATCATCATAAATCTTGGAAGTTTTACATAAGTAAACATCCCAAGTAATTTAGAAATAAGATTCTTAGGTAAGATAGTCAAAAGTAAAATGTAAAGATCTTTTGCTACTTCGTACCTTGCACCTGACTCAGTAAAATATTTATTTTGTTCAAATGCAACCGTCTTAACCAAAATTACAAGCGAAACCAGTACAGGAATAGAGGTAAGTATTGCAAGTGTATAGCCTATATTAAATGAATATAAGATTACATTTTCACCTATCTTAATATATAGGTATGATACAAATAATAAAAAGGCCATAAATAAGATTCTATAAAGACTTGCAAATTTTTCCCCAAGTATATAAAAGGCATTTTCCTGTCCTACATGAAACCATGTTGACAAAGACACCATTCCAAGGATTATAAATGAAGAGATAAAAAGAATACCAGATATTGTATTTTTAAAAACAAATAGGTATGATAGGAGATAAAGTTGGTCTTCTATGGATACTGCATTGTAAGAAAAAAGAGCATATATTGTCATTGTGGAAATCACCAATGATTCAAAAATAGGTGGAATCATAGCAACCAATCCCTGCTTAAATGGATAATCCGTTCTAACAGCACCAGAGACACCTGCACTTTTACCTATACCCATTTCAATAGTAATACAAAATGATCCCAGAGCTTGTCCTACTAAAGCTAAGAGGCCAAGAGTACCTCCAATTGCTATAGAGTCTATCCTGAAAGCATTCTGAAAAACTGAAATAAGAAAGGCTCCAAAAGGCATAAACTCAAAGATACGAAAATAAAATATAGTAAATAAAATAAGTCCCAACGGAACAAAGACTCCCGCAAATCTTCCTAGCCTTCGAATTCCTCCTAAACTAACATATATTAAAATGGCAACTGCTAAGATTGGAACAATCAGCCCTCTAGAACCAAATACATTTTGAGATAGATATGTCATACTAAGTATGGGAACAGCTCCTCCCAAAGAAAATACTGTCCCTATGCTCAAAATAGCAAATGCCATTGCCAACCAATTTGCTTTTAAAGCCTTTTCTATGAAGTACATGGGACCTGCAAGATATCTTCCATTTGGAGTTTTCGTTCTAAATTTAATTGCTAGGGTGGAACTTACAATTCGTAAAGGTGCTGAAAGTAGACCTATCATCCATATCCAAAAGAGGATTCCCACTCCACCTAAACTCAAAGCAATTGCAGAGCCCAGTACAGCTCCAAATAAGATGGAAGAAGCTGCACCAGCATAAAAACCTTGGCTTTGGATAATCTGCCCTTTAGAGCCCTTATCATCCATAGCACCTGTTAGAATTTTGACCCCCAGTAAAAAATATCTAAACTGTGGAAATCCTAATTTAAAAGTGACATACAATCCTGTAACTAAAAGTAAAAAAGTGTACGACACTAATATTTCATTTTCTATAGGAAGTAAAAATTCTATGTTCATTAATTTTTTCCGGATTTTTTATGTTCTAGTTCTGAAACCAAATCTACTAAAAGTCTAATACCGTATCCTGTAGGACCAGAGCATTGAGCTCCTGATGGTTTTCCTCTCCAAGCAGTCCCAGCTATATCTATGTGAGCCCACTTTACATCACCTTCAATAAACTTCTGCAAAAATTGTGCTGCAGATACAGTTCCGCCACCACGTCCTACACCTGTGATATTTCTTACATCTGCAATATCACTTTTTAGATCTTCTCCATATTCTTCCCAAAGAGGAAGTTCCCATATTCTGTCCTCTGAAGTTTCAGATGCTTTTTTGAGATACTCTGTGAGTTCAGGTGAATTGCTCATAACACCTGCAGCTTCATTTCCTAGGGCTATGATTACAGCACCTGTCAGTGTTGCAAGATCTACCATATACTCTGGTTTGTACTTTTTTGTTACATAAGCAATCACATCCCCCAATACCAATCTTCCCTCAGCATCAGTATTTTGGACTTCCACTGTAATCCCATTATATGCTGTATATACATCTCCTGGCTTAACGGCTGCTGCATCTGGCATATTTTCTGCAACTCCTATAGCTGCAATCACAGGAACTCGAAGCCCTAAGCTAGCAATAGCTCCAATCGCATGAATAGCAGCAGCAGCTCCACACATATCGTATTTCATTTCATGCATATCTGCTGAAGGCTTTATACTGATTCCTCCGGAATCAAAAGTAAGACCTTTCCCAATAATAGCTAATTTTTCTTTGCTTATTGGATTTTTAGGCATGTACTCTATAATTATCATCTTTGGTTTTTTATCTGACCCCTGAGATACAGACAAAATCCCGCCCATCTTTTCTTTTTTTAATTGGGCTTCATCAAACACTGTAATTTTTAATTTATTTTCTTTTGCAATCTCTCTGGAACGAGATACAAACTCTTCCGGAGTAAAGTGATTTGGAGGCAAATGCTCAATTTGTCTTGTTGCATTTAAATATCTACTTACAATTTTAGACTTTTCAATTCCCCTACTCCCCTCTTTTTCTTCTGTAGGATTATCAAAAACTATTCCAATTTTTCCTGGATTGATTTCTTTTTCTCTGTATGACTTAGAGAGAAAATCTATGGGAAATGCACCAATTTCAAGAGAGTTTGCTACTTGATAAGCAAAAATTTCTGGTTTGATTTTTGCACTTAGTTCCCCAGCATAAATTTCAAGCCCAACATCTTTCCATTTGATCAATTGTTCACCAAGTTTTATATACAAGGCAGCAATTTTTCTCATATTTATTTTCTTTTCATCACCAACTCCAAGATAAATAACTTTTTCTTGGTGATCGATGTATTGCTGTCCTACATCTCCAGTGAAAATTGCATTGTCAATTACACCTGAAAGTCTTTTTTTGATTTCTTCAGATATCTTATCTTTATATACATGAAAAACTTTGTAAAAAAAACCAGATTTGAGTTTTCCCGAACTTATATGTAATTTTGAGGTATGTAACTTCATTTTAATTCCTATTCGTAAAATTTTATTTCATGCTTTTGATATCATTGATGATCTGATCCACATGTCCCTTAACTTTGACAGATGTATAGATTTTTTGGATTTTCAAATTAGAATCTAGTAAGAAAGTGGATCTTACAATTCCTAGAAACTTCTTTCCCATGAATTGTTTTTCCTGCCAGACACCAAACTTTTCACATATTTCTCCAGTTTCATCACTCAAGAGTTCAAAATTTATAGATTGCTTCTCTACAAATTTTTGGTGTGACTTTGTATTATCTTTTGAGATTCCAACAACACTGTATCCTAATTTTTTTAAATTTGCTTGGTTGTCCCTAAAATCACAAGCTTCTGTTGTACAACCTGGAGTGCTATCTTTTGGGTAGAAATAAAGCACCAGCCCATTTTCTCCTACCAATTCAGAAAGTTTTACTTTTTTACCTTCTGTGTTGGTTGCACTAAAAGTGGGAGCTTTTTTCCCTTCTGCTAATTCAGACATACATTCTCCTGTTTTATTTTCTTCCTCATTCTTTTGAAATATCCTTTCTAATATATAAATTTAGAATGAATAAGAATATTTCAATTCAATATTTGTATTCATTCCTGTTTGTTCTGGATTCTTAAAAACTCTGGTTTCTGGATTGCTTTTTGTAACCGATACCTCTAATGAGTTAAACCCAGGAATTTTTCCCTCTCTAAATTCTTTAAAAATGGTATAGGAGTGAATCATATAGATTGCACCTAGACCACCTATTGCATAATAGTACTGATTTTTGTGTTTTTCAAATGTGGAATCTGAGTCAAGTCCAGATACAATATAGATATTGTCACCCACAGGGATATAATCAAAATTCTTTGCTGCTGATTTTTGTGCAGCCGCATATTCAATCGGAATAGCAACAGAAAACAATAGGAACAATGTTCCCAAAGTGATTCCTGTGAGCTTATTTGAATTGTATTGGTGAATACCTGGAAGAGAATACTCCAACGCAAACTTTGTATATTGTAAAAATCCGGGTTTCTTTTTCCATTCTATAAATTGAATTGAGTCCTCATCGATATACTTTTTTAATCCATTAGATTTGATTAGGATCCGACGTTCAGGAAAATTATATTCTTCAATCTTTCCTGATTCCTTTTTTCCATCTGTATTGATTGTTACTTCCAGCCCTATCGCAAAGATTCCCAAAAAACGATCAGACTTTCTAGTTTTATAGAGTTTTAAATAGACAATGGAATCCATTGAGTTTGTCTCAACTTTTGTTCCTGCTTTTCCTTTCACATAGGAAAAGGATTCTTCAGACACACTGTGCAAGGTTCCTTCGCATTCAGTTTCTTTCCCCTTGGGTTTAAAACAAAAACTAGAACCAGTGTATCCTAATTCTAATTTAAGTACATCTTTGCGTTGGACTAAAATCTTACCTGTATCAATCTCAAATTGAACTCCTTTGGAATCCCCATTCAGGTACAATCCTTCTATTGCCTCCCCCGTTTTTAGGAAAAGGACATCGGAAAAGAGTGAAAGTGAGGAAAAATAAGCTAAATAAAAGATTCTAGTAAGCATTTTTCATTAAATTATCGGTTATAATATCGTATTTATAGCTTATCTGTAAATGAATTTATTTAGCATTTTACTTTCTTTAAATAATTATAGAATTAAAATTCCATTTCATATACTTTATGGAAAATTATTTAATATATCTCCATGACCAAGAAAATATGATCTTTGGAGAAGTTTCATTTAAAAAAAGCAATATCCTAAAAAAATGAATATATACTTCTTGATTCTCTCGAAATTTAAACTAGACTTATTTTACTTATATTATGAATTCTTTTTTTGAAAAAATAGGAAAATCTAGATCACTCCAAATAAAAATTGGAATTTTATATGTAATTTTAGCATTAATAAACTTATTATTTTTCTCAGTCTTAATCTATGAAAATCAGACAGATTTACTTGTTAAAAATTTTAATTATCAATCTGTTAACTTCGTACTACAAGTTGTAGATGATTTAAAAGATAAAGTAGTTTCTAAAAATAATAAAGAAATCATGAAAAAGGTAAATGATACTCTTACTTTTAACGAGATTAATACCTATATCGTATTTACTTCAAAAGGAGAAATTATTTTTCAAAAAAATGATAAAGGGGAACTGGTTATAACTAACGATTTATTAGAAAAAGCAAAACAGATGAGTGATGCAAACTCTATTTTTACATCTAAATATAATCTTGAACTTCAAAAATCTGATTTTTCAATTTCCATTCTTATTCCAATGAATTCCGAACTTGCATCTGAAAATATTTTTCTATACTCTCATTTAAGTCTGAAAAGTATAAAAGATAGGTTGAATAAACTTTATATCCAAATTGGTATAGCTATGATTTGGGGTATATTGACACATTTAGTATTTGGTATTATTGTATATAAATTTATTTTTTTCAGAATCTCTCAACTCCAAAATGCTACCATAGAGATGGGGAAAGGTGAGTACTCCTCAAGAGTAGACTGGAAATTTGAGAAACGAGACGAGATAGATGAATTAGGTCTTACATTTAACACAATGGCTACAAAAATAGAAGATACAATATTGACTATTTCTAAATTAAATGATGAGATAAATAAAGAGTTAAAGATAGGAAAGGAAGTTCAGGAATTATTTTTACCTCAGGACTACATGTATGAAGATTTAAAAATAGTCTCATATTATAAACCTATGAGGGAAGTATCAGGAGATATTTACCATTATTACCGTTTAACTCATAAAAAAAATTCAAATAAAAAGTACACAGGTATATTTTTTGCGGACGCATCCGGTCACGGAGTATCTGCAGCCTTGGTAACTACAGTTACACTTCTATCAGTAGAGTCTATAGTATCAAAAAATTTCAAACCAAATTACGTATTACAACAATTGAGTAATATAGTAGGAAATCGGTTCCAATCTTCCTTTTTTGCTACATCAGTTTTTTTCCTAATTACAGAAAAACGTAAAATTATATGTTCTAATGCAGGTCACAATGCACCTTTTTGTTTTCGACCTTCTACTGGTGAAATCATTTTCTTTGATGCATGTGGCCCTCCATTGGGAATGATTGATGACTGTGACTATAGACTATTGAGATTCCATGCAAAACCAGGAGATAAATTATTTATTTATTCTGATGGTGTTACAGAAGCACCTGGTAAAGATGAGGAACTCTTTTCTGAAGAGAGACTTATGGAGCTCATCACCAAAAACTTGAATCTATCGAATGAAGATCTACTTTCCCTGTTGGTAAAAGAATTAGAGGCATTTTCAGATGAATTCAGAGATGACGTTTCAATGATTATTTTAGAAATCCCTTAAACAATGGATAAAATTATTAAACAGTCTAATCCAATTGAAAATAACTCTAAATATATTATTATAGATTATAGTAAATATATTATTATCTTATTAGTTTTAATTGGTTTTTTTTCATTGATGTCAAATAGTATAATAGACATTAAAGTACTAGAGCTTAAATTTTATGTAAATAAAGAACAGCTTTTAAATTATGAACTTTCTTCTAAAGTACTACGAGAAAAAATAAAAAATATTCTTATTACTAAAGATGATTACATTTCTGAATTAAAAAATAATATTCTTGAATCTGCTATTATGAATTCACAGATTAGCAATGATGATTTAGACATTTCAGTGTCAGAAAAAATAGGATTGTTTATAGTTAACCTCGTACGTTTTATTTCGTTTAATGAAAGATTATCATTCATTGAAGATAGAAATGATATTTATCAGATTCAATATGCTTTCTTTATGGAGCGAACAAAAAAATTTTCTACTGCAATAAAAAAATATGAAGAAATTTCTTTAAAATTTAAAGATTCTAATAGTTATGAAAATGGTTTCGTACTACTTCATTTAGGATATTGCTATGCGATGACTGGTAATACTAACTCAGCCTTACAAAAATTATATAAAACAGAAGAAATATTTATAGGCACTCAATTTGGTGATTATTCAAGGATTCTAATCAATGTATTGATAGAAAATGATAGAAGAAGCAAAGAGATTGATCTGTTACCCATTCCACTTTCAGAAAAAGCAAACCTTTATTATGAAAATGGAAGGTATGGCGATACAGTTTCAGCTCTTGAAAAAATTGAAAATAGAAATAGTGAACAAAACTTTGTTCGTGCCAGAAGCTTAGAGGAACTTGGAAATATAAATGAAGCAACAGGAGAGTATATTAAGCTCGTAGAAAAGAAAGATAATACATCAATTTCTATCAAAGCAAACAGAAGAATTATGATGATTGGTTCAATCTATGAAAATAATGAAGAGTTAAAAGAATATTCTAAACAAAATGCACAAAACTTAGGTGATACTGAATTTATTAAAACAGTTGAAACTGGAAACTCTCTTATCAAATCTAATATTATTATAGATAAAATTACCAAATCTGAAGAAAATCAAGTAAATATAAATCCAGATGAAGCAAAGCAAATTGAAGAGCTAAAAAAAGAATTTAAATCATTCACCTTAGTTAAAGAAAAAGAAAGCAGCGAAATGATTTCTTTTGTAAGTAAAATTAACAAAGTTCGTAGTACAGTTAATCCTCCAAATTTAAAAATAATTCTAATTGATGGAAGAGTTTTATTTGGTGAGATGGTTGAAATATCTTCTGGTTTTTTAACTATAAATAGTAATTTGTATCCAATTTCACTCCCCCTCTCTAATATTTTTGAAATTTCTTTGGATTTTAAGAAAACTACCAAAGAGTTCAGCATTCGAATAGAAAGTAGTAGTAAGAGCTATTCCAAAATTTCTAAAATATCTATAGAAAACTTTGAATGGATTGCAATTAGCGATACTGAAGTACTTAAGCTCAATGAAATTTCCAACTATCAGATAACGGTAGAGGAATTAAAAAGAGATGAATAAGTTTATTTTAACGCATCCTCCGATGCAATAATTGTAAAATAACTATCTAATGATGATAATCGTAATATAGCCATTATATCATTTGTAACATTAATTAGAGTAAATGTATTACTAGCTTGTTTCATTTTTTTATGAAAAAAAGCTAACATAGCTATACCAGATGAATCCATGTGAGGTACTTTTGACATTTCCAATGCTAGTGACTTTACTTTCTCTTTGTCTACAAACATAGCTATATCTTTCTTAACTTTAGGAGCGGAATAAATATCTAAATTTCCTTCCAGTTCATAAATAGTATGTTCTCCCTTTGCTCTTCTTTTAAATTCCATCAGCTACCTCAATCCATTTTATTCTTTAAAAACTTTATCTTTAATTTTTCTTATACTTCTTATCTAAAATCAATCAAAACTAAATAACTCCCCCACCATCAAGGAATTTATTAATAATATTATTTACTTTTGCAAGGATTTCATCTTTTATAAACTTTACTTCAACTGCGTCACCATCTTCCCACCTGTAACCACCTGCGTATTTCCCTACGCTAAGATAAAAAATAGGTGGAGGATTTCTCCTATATCTCTCACTCTTTGCAACCCTGAGAGTAACCGATCCCATAGCTGAGAATACCCACTCAAAATCAAATGAGTTAACAGTTACCTTGTATCTATATGGCCAAGATTCCTCAATTGGAGTACACTCAAAGGAATCTAAAACCAAGAGTCTCATTTTGTCTGACATGGACTCTAAAATTGGGAAGTCTCTCTCTTCTAAAGATTGTCTATGTTCTTTGATATTTGCCATAATTCTTCCATTTTATCCTTTGTTAAATCCAGAATATTTTTATTTTCTGTTTTTGCATACTTCTCTATAGTTTGAAATCTCTTATAAAACTTTTGATTTGCCTTCCTAAGGGCTGTTTCTGGATTAATTTTTAAGAATTTAGCAAGATTCACTAATGTAAACATTAGATCTCCTAATTCTTCTTCTTTTCTTTCCTTTGAAGAGAATTCATTAAAAATTTCCTCCTCTAATTCACTAAGTTCTTCTTTTACTTTTTGAAAAACTCCTGTGAGCGAGTCCCAATCAAATCCAACCTCAGAAACCTTTTCCTGAATTTTTAATGATTTTTGAAGAGCTGGCAAAGCATTTGGGATATCATCTAATATAGATTGCTTTAGAATGCCTGAATCTCTTTTCTCTTTTTCTTTTAGTTTTGCCCAATTTACTACAACCTCTTCAGAGTCGAGTGATTTTTGGTCTTCGAATACATGAGGATGTCTGCGAATCAACTTATCTGTAATTGAACTGGCTACATCACGCAAATGGAATGTATTATTTTCATCAGCAATTTTTGAATGAAATACAATTTGAAAAAGAAGATCCCCTAGTTCTTCTTTTAAGTTAATTTGGTCATTGCGTTCTAGAGCGTCTATAACTTCATATGACTCTTCTAAGAGATAAGGTGTTAAACTTTCATGGGTTTGCTTTTTATCCCAATTACATCCATTATCTCCTCGCAATCGATTTATGACTTCTAATAAGTTATCAATTTCTTTCATTCTACTTCCTATGTACTTAATCTTAAAAACTTTTAGTACGTCACAGAATATGCTATTTCAAGGTTTGCTTTTTGTCCTAAAAAATCATGGACTTTATTTTGAGTAGCTGTTTCATTAAACCCATCTACAGCACGAATTATTCTTGGAACTGCTAAAAAAGCCAGAAAAAATCCGGAATTACTTCCTTTCAATAAATCAAATCCATCTGGACCTTCTTTTGATATTATTCTATCCAAAACACTTTTTGTCTTTACTGTATTCTCTGCATAGAATGCAAGTAGACCCACGATTACCATATCAATTAAAAAGTACAAACCCATTTTCATAAGCATTTCATTAGTTTGATAAAAAGGAGAATTGTACCCCAAATAAAAAATACTCAAAGAGGGTGATACTATATTTAAGGTTTGGGTAAATAGATGATTTTTCTTTTTAATGTCCAAACTTTTAAAATTTTCATCATCACTTAAAGCTAAGTATTTGGATAAGATAGATTTATAAATTTTTTCTTCTCCTCTTCTAGAGGCTTCAATTCTGATCAAAGATCCCTGACTTTTTTTAGTAAATTTACCTATGTAAAAATCAAATTTAAATGGTGAATGCCATACTGGAGAATATCTGTAACTAAAACCTCTCGTTTTTTCTAAAGGCTCTACTCTATCCTCAGTTAAATTATTAAGTAATTTTATTATTTTCAGATTTGTATCTTCAACAGAATCTAAACTTTCCACAACTTCATAAGAATAAACTGAAGAAGTAAGTAAAGTAAAACTAAATATTAATTTTAAAATACCATAGTTAAAAAGTTTTTTACGATTTGTAAATAAAAATAATAAATGAATCCTCATATTTCTTATAACTTATCACCAACTAGAAATGCAGTATAAATACCCAAAGAGTTGTACATTGCATGACCAATCATTGATATCCATATATTACCAGTAACTAAATATGCCTTACCTAGAATGTACCCAACTAGTGTAATAAAAATAGGAACAAGAAATGAAGCCTCAGATGAGTAGTGCAAAAGTCCAAAAAGTGTAGATGTGAATACAAGTCCAAACTTCCCTGCATTGATTTGAACAAATTGAGTAAGTAAATATCCGCGAAAGTACATCTCTTCTATGATTCCTGTAACAATTCCAATTGTATAGATAGACCAAGCTAAAAGATATGTATTTCCCTTTAACTCTGAAAATAAAAGCCTTTGAAATTCAGCTACATGAGGTTTGTAATCAAAGATGTAAAAAATCAGAGAAAACGAACTAATTATAATGAAAATACTTAACCCCAATGCTAAACCACGCAATATCTCTGGACTCCCCAAGGGTGAGTCAAAATTAGGTAGGGGATGAAAATTTTTCCATGTAAAAAGAATATAACCCGTCATAATGAAACCAAAAAACCAAAGGAAATTATTCAGTAAAAATAAGGATGGTTTTTTTCGTATAATGGTTGAATAGTATTCACTTGTAATTGTCTGGGGATCAGTCTTTGCTAAGGACTGAACATCTTCAATGACACCTTTTTGGATATCTATTCTCTCAGCTTCCCCCATCTCCCAAAATTCCTCAGGAAGTTTTTCAAATACCACAACGGGTGCGATTGTTAACTGGAGCAATATAAAGAGTACAACTTGACAAATGACCGTAACAAAAATTTGATAGAGACCTAAGGAAAGTATATCTTTTTTCTGTGGTAATTGAGTTTGATCGTCTGTCATAAATCTAAATACATATCGAAAAGGAATGAATTACTGTCATTGTTTTTTTTCAAGGTTTGGTGGTTACCATTTCTCTCCTTAGTATTTTTTATTAATCCAGTTTCATCTGATGATTCTCCCATCCTCCAATTATCACCTAATAAGAAAATCTATTCACCGGGAGACCAAGTATTTTTTAGAGTCTATCTCCCTAAAAATGGGTATCTTTATTTACTAAACCAAAAATCGGATGGAACCCTACACCTACTTTTTCCAAATGATGAAGATGAGATGAATAAAATGAATTTTGGTTTTATTCGCCTCCCATCTAAAAATGTAGAGTATGAATGGGTGATCGATTCAAATTCGGGAGAAGAGCTCTTTTATCTCATATTAAGTGATAAACTAATTAAGTTTTTTCATAAAAAACCTATATTAAAAGATCAAACTATTTCCACTGACAATTGGTTGAGGCGTCATACAGCGAATCTCCTCCCATGGGAATGGAAAATCGCAGAAGCGAAAATTCGTGTAAAACAGTAGATTCATTTTTTTAGTAGTAAAAAAATGAGAATGGCAGGATTTATTCCAAAAGAAAATATGGAATAACATACATAAAAAGTGAGAGGTACCGTATGGGAAAAAAAGCGTTTGTTACCCCTGAAAATGCAGTGGAAACATTTATAAAATGTAAAAAAGAAAATAAAGAAGTCCCTGAATCAGTTTTTGAATCTCTAAGAAATTATAAAACCTGGTCTGAAAACTCTCTCAAAGGTCTTCTCAATGCCTCAGCATATTATCCTGATATCTTATTTGAAGAGAATATGGAACAAGGAATCCTGGTTCATATCCAAAAATTCAAAGACCGGATTGTTCCCTCTCGAATTTTTTAATGAAAGAAGAAGTCATCTATCAGGAAACAAATCCCTATGGCTCTTATGGAGCTTTTCTGGAAGATGATGGGAGAACCATCTATCTTTACCTCCAATCCATTCACAACCCGGAAACAGAGATGAAAGCACTCTGGATACAAAATAGAATCCCTGTACCTCTATCTAGATCCATGGAGGATTCAAAAAAAGGCCAAGCCCCCTATTTATGCAAAGATGAGATTATGGACTCATCCCCAATAGATTCATTAGACAAAAATGATTTGCACTTCATCTGGACGGAAGAAGGGGACGGGGTAGCCCTTTTTTACAAAGAAAAACTATTAGCATTCCTTCCTCCTTGGGCGGGGATAAAAAATGTCTCCGGTTACAGTAGGTATGCCCAAATAGATTCGATCACAGCAAATCCCCTCGGTGATCCAGACCATGGTGCTTTGGCAGAACGAATCGAAGCCTCTCGAAAGTTTTGGGAGTATAGAGCCACTCCCAATTCCTGGAAAGAGATCCAGGCTCTCCGTATGGAACATTTAGAATCCTTCTTAGGTCCTCACCAGAAATATTGGTCTGCAGATGGAGGAAAATTTCCTCATTTAGCAATTGCTAAGTTTAACGTTACAGATTCTGAAGAAATTGTCTTGTATTCTACTCTTGGAATGAGTGCTCAAAATATGCCAACAGTAGAATTGTACCACAAAGAGTACGAAAAATTTTCTAAAATTGAATTGGTATTTGCATTTCAAAAAGTGGAAGGACAAGATTCAACGGAAGCATGGGTTCCAAGTTGTATAGGAGATCTCATTAAATACCCTTGGAATATGGGGAAATGGTACGGAGAAGGGCATACTATCACAATGCCCAGAAGAGATCCAGAATCCCTACACCTAAACTTTACTCACTTTTTTCTCACTACACAACCCCCAAATGGCTATACCAAGGAAGGATCCATTGGCAATCCAATTAAATCTCAACTTTTTACAGCAAATGGTCAAAATATCAATTTTCTATTTGCATTGCCCATTACAGATGAAGATGTTCACTATATTCGATCTCAGGGTGCGAAGTCATTTTTAAGCCTTATGGAATCCAACAAAATGGGATGGTTTCATAATTCTGAAAGAGAAAGTTTACTTTGATAAAAATACTCAAACCGTACCGAAAATATAATATATTGTAATAATAATATCCCGTAGTATAAAGAGAGGGTTCTTACCGAATGAAAAAATATATCCTGACTGACCAAAAAACATTAACTACAATTTTGGGTCGTATCGTAAACAAACCAATTAACTCAGTCACAGAGGATAAAAAGTATACTATAACTAAGATTATGGCTGAGAAAGATTTAAATAATACTACAAATGTAATTCTCGAAGCTCTTGAAGGAGAAATTGAAAAACCACAAGTACTCGTATCCATCATGAAAGAAAACAAGGTGGAAATACGTCTCAAACAGGATAATCCATACCGTAATGATTTATATATAGTTCTTGAGATTATCATCGAACCCTTAGAAAGGTCCGCAGCCAGAGCATCTATTAAAAATATCAAATTGCTCAATCTACACTATGCTCCTCAATTAGACCTAACTTCAGTACTTTCCCTCTACGGAAAAACATCTATTATTACCCAAACCATCCAACAGTTCCAAGTGATGCTTGAAAGTTCCCTCAACCAGTTTGGTTATTTTATCACAAAAGTACAAGTTGGATTTTACTATTCCGCAGATACCCCTCTTTTAAATGCCCTTGCCGATGCAAAATCTGCATACTTTCTCAGAGATGCTTATAAAAAACAATTTTATACAGAAAGGGGATTTTTCAACCCTCCTACACGATTTAAACCCCAAGTTATTGATTCCATGGTACAAGGGCATCTCATAGAAAATGTAAAATCTGTTTTGATCATTCCTTTTTTTGGTGTGGGGAATGTTCTTCTAGGTTATGTAGAGTTGTACAGTAGTTTACCTAATCTAGGAAATGAAATTCTGCAAAAAGAAATAGAATCCGCAAATGGTATAGGGCCTCTCTTAAATTTCATAGAATCCAGATGCGAAGACTTTACCTTTGAACTAGAACTCTCCTATGTTAAAGAATGGAAACTCTTTGCAACTAAAGAAGATGCAATAGATATAAGCCAGGATGGACGCGGACTTGGAATTAGTTTAACAGGAGGGAAAGACTATTCCTTCATAGATAGAGGAAGTAAGATGGCTTTTTCCATCTCAATCAATAAGAAAAACTATCTCTTCTACGCTGGAGTTAAAAATGTTAAAAAACCTAAAGTTGATCCAAATGCAAATTGGAATATGGGTGTGAGAATATACTCCTGTGATAAATCAGAAGGAATCAGCTTAATGGCTGCTTACGCCACTCAATTGATTACAAATAACCTAGATTAGTAGTATGGAACCCTCTCAGGAGACTTTGCAAGAAATCCTGAATACACTGAAGCAAATCCAAGAAACATTGGATTCTAATCCATCCCCTAGTTCTAATTCTTATAAAATTGTTTTGTACCTAGTTCCTATTTTTGGAATTGTTTTTGGATCTGGGTTCTTGTTTTCTATTTTTTATTGGTGGCACAAGCAAAGAATAGAAATGATTCGTTTTAATCTTTATAAGCCTGTTCAATTTAACCTTCGTCTTTACTCTTTTTTTTTGGGACTTTTGTTGACGTTCACTGGATTTGTGCTTAGTTTGGTATTCATCATGGTTCTCGGCAATAGCCTTGCCATGTTAGGAGGGTTACTCCCATTAGCAGTTGGTCTGAGTCTCTTGACTTTTTACAAGTTCGAGAAATAGAAGAAAAATCTATTCTCTGTAATCCAGAAGATTGGAAAATTATACAAACTATTTTAAAAGGTGATTATAACTCCTTTGAGCTAATCATGGATAAATACCAAGGCATGGTTTATGCGGAAGCCCTTCGATTCACTAAAAATCATGATGAAGCCGAGGACTTAACCCAAGAAATATTCTTAAAAGCATTTGAAAGCCTTTCTTTGTTCAAAGGGTACTCAAAGTTTCCAACTTGGCTCTATCGAATCGGTAGAAATTTAGCCCTATCTAAATACCGAAAAGAAAAAAACTCCCCCATACACCCAAACAAAGAATTCAATGCAGATCATTACGTTGATTCAAGGGATCACAATTTAATTCCTGATAAGGAAATACTGGATTCTGAAGTTACCCAAAAAATAAGAGCTCTACTTTCCCGATTACCCTTAGCATATAAGAAACCATTGATCCTATACTACTTTGAAAATATGAGTTACAAAGAAATTTCTGAGCACTTAGACATAAAGATCAATACATTGAAAAGTTATATCCTTAGGGGAAAGGATTTAATGAAGAAATGGATGGCACATGAAGAGTAAATCACCCTTTGAGGAGTATAGTATCTATGATACATATAAACCATCCCCTCCTAAACCCAAAAAAATTATCTTGGCTCAACTCTTACCTCTAAAATTTGCAAAGTATACAATTGGTATTATCTTCTTTCTATTTTGCTCACCATTGTTAGTTCTTTTTTCAGAAATTTCTCACAAGGATTCAGAATTGCTTTCTTCGGTACTCTTAACTGAGTGTCTGCTATTTTTGTCCTTCTCTCTAATAGCAGGAATTATTCTTTCCGTATTTAAGAATCCCAAGATCCAGGAATTGAAAAATTTATTTGGCTATATTGAATAGTTTTATGAAATTCTCTATATTGAGCTTTTACTTTTTTTTTATTATCTCTTCTCCCACCTTTTCCCAAGATAAGCCCACCATCACAGCAAAAGAATTGATGCTAATGGAAGCAGACAAAGCATTTGAATTGATTGGAAGGCTGAACAAATCCCAAACAGATGAATTGATAACTCAGATAAGATTGTATGCTAGAGAAGAGTATAAAGATATAGATAAATTCTATCTCTTAATATCCCATTTAGAAAGTATGAGGGCTATAGAAGAGGAAGATAAAAAACTTAAAGACTTAAATCTTGTTTATTTTTTAGCTTTGGCTTTGTTCTCTGCTTTAATTGGTTTCAATGTCTTTTCCCAAAGAAAGTCTATCAAGGCAATCCAAGAACATCTAAACCAATAAATGAATCCTAATTTCTCGATCTATTCTGTAGTTGGTCAAGAAATTGCACTCCAATTCATTGAGAGATATATTGGAAATTCAGAGCTAATTCCTCCTCTACTTATATTTCATGGCCCCTCAGGAGTTGGGAAGTGGACTCTAGCTGAAAGATTTGTTTACCAAGTTCTCTGTAGAAATGGAAATGGCTGTTCAGCATGTGATTCATGTAGGCTTTTTTTAACAAATCAACACCCTGATTTTATTCAATTCCCTGAAGGTGAAAAAGTACTAATAGGAAAAGATGATGATAAAAAATTAGATGAATATACAGTTCGATGGTTACTAGCAAAAAGAATACCATACGTACCACATATTTCAAAGTATAGGGTTATTCTCATTCCAGAAGCAGGTTTGTTTACTGATGAAGCTGAATCAGCTCTTTTAAAAACATTGGAAGAACCTCCTCATCATACCCGATTTATTTTTTTAACTGATGATTTACTAAAACTAAAGCAAACTATTATTTCTAGAGCTGTATGCATTCCTTTTCAATATCTAAGCCAAGATTCTATATCTAAAATATTATCTAGTAACCCTAATCTGACTGTTGAAAAATACTATGGTGGCAGTATGAGCCCTCTTAAAGTACCATCTACAGTGCTACAACTTATTGAAACCAAAGCTAAAGATGCCATTCAGGACACAATCAGCTTAATAGAATTTGAAGGATGGGTAAAAAACTATAAAGACTCACATACTGATTGGGAATCAGATTTTAATTACTATGATTTTATTGATGCTGTACTACTTATTTTAATTTATATATATACGAGTTCTGAACTTCCTAAAAAATATATTTATCTAGAAGAGATTTTTCAAGCAAAACAATCGATGAGAAGAGATATTGTAAACCTTGAAAACTTTATACTTAGTAAACTTTTTTGTAGTTTAATTTCTATTTAGTCTATCTTTTATTACTCCCAAGATTTTATTTCTTCTTCTAATTCTTTAATGATATTAGTGTATACTTTGGAGATAATTCCATCTTTATCATTCAATAGATTGGGCATTCCTGAATCCCCTCCCTCCATTACATCTATCATGTGAGGAATTTTTCCTAAAACTTTAGAATTTATTGACTTCGCCAATTCCTCTGCCCCACCTTGACCAAAAATATAATATTTTTTTTCAGGAGCATCAGGGGGAATAAAATAACTCATATTTTCAATCAATCCCAAAATAGGAACTTTCACTTGCTCAAACATTGCAATAGCTTTAGAAGCATCTAATGTAGCAACCTTTTGGGGAGTGGTAACTATGACCGCTCCAGTTAAATCAGTGAGTTGTGCAAGGGACAAATGAACATCTCCCGTACCAGGAGGTAAATCTATCAAAAGAAAATCTAACTCACCCCACTTTACCTGGAATAAAAATTGTTCCACTGCTTTTCCTAACATAGGTCCGCGCCAAACTACAGGTTGGTTTTCATCTACCAAGAATGCAAAAGAAATAATTTTCATTCCATACTTTTCCAGCGGATAAATAATTTCTTCATCTGTCTTTAGAGCTACCCTACCATTTACACCAACCATTTTACCAATGGAAGGTCCATATATATCAGCATCTAATATACCTACTTTGTAACCCTGGTTTGTTAGGCTTACAGCAAGATTGAGTGTTACTGTGGATTTCCCAACACCACCTTTACCAGATCCAATTGCAATTGTTCTCTTTATCCCAGGCACTCTATTAGAATCATCTAATGAAAAATTTGAGTCTACATCGAATTTTATTTTTAATTTATTAGTGACCATTTTTGAAAGTAATTGGCGAATCTGAGCTTCTAAACCTATTTGAAGCTTCCTATCTGCATTGGGAGTTCTAATTTTTATAAGAGTTTCATCCTCAGTTGAAATTACTTCATTGAGCATTCCAAGAGATATAATATCCTTTTTTAAATCTGGATGCTTGATCTTATAAAGTTCTTTTTTAATATCATCTGTAACTGCCATTTGAAATCCCCTCAGTATTCTATTGTATCTGTTTCTTTGAATGTCATATCACGATATGCATATCGTTTAACAATCAGTTTTTCAGAATGAATGTCAAAAGAATGGTACCCTGATTTGTTTCTTTCTGTTTCTATCATTGTACTTGATGCTGAATTAAGAATAGCAAAAGGTATTTCAGCATTTGGCTTTTTATAAAAATTACTATGTTTATGACCATGAAAATATGCAAGTGGTGGTTTATTTTTTAGTTTACGTATTACATTATCTCTATTTATCATCCGATGCATCATTGATTCTTCCTGTCCTTCTGGATTCCAAAGTGGATGATGACATACAAGTAGATAGTCTGTAATTTTATGTTTATCCAACCATCCAAAGGTTTCTTCTAAAACTTCATCCTGCAATCTGCCAGATGCATTTCCTATTCCTGAAGCATAATTAGAATCCAAACCTACTATACAGATGTTATTCATTTTTTTTATACGGATATAATTTTCTATACTGACACTCTCACCCATAAATGGTTCAAAATATTTTAAGAATAGGTCCATTGGAGTGATAGAGGATTGGATATAGCGATCATGATTCCCGGGGACAATAAATGCTCGTTTATCCAAGAGAGGGTTTAAAATCTCTCTAGCAATTTGGAATTCTTTTTCATGCGAAACATTAGTAAGATCTCCAGAAATAAGTAACAAGTCATAAGGTTGGGATCTAATATGATCAATTAAAGCATTGAGAATTTCTTTAGGATATTTTTTTTGTCTTCTGAGTTTATAATTAAAATAACCTGAAAACATTTTCCATCGTAAGGAAAAGATGGGTATAGTGGTAGGGAAATGTAAATCAGAGATATGAAATAGTTTCATCGTACTCCAAAACACCTAAGATCTCATCTTTTTGAACAATTGATCCACCTAGCTTAAGGATTTGAATGATCTTTCCTGGAAGGGGAGCTTCTACAGGAAATGCAGCTTTATCAGTGACTAGCTCGACTAGTTCATCCCCTTCCCTTACTACATCCCCTACGCTTACAAACCATTTTAGAAGCTCAATCTTATCTGTATCGCCCAGATCAGGAGTTTTGAGATCTAAAGTTTTTTTTGTTATTTCAGCCATATTTATGAAAACCTGCTTGCAAAAAAACTATCTAGATTATTAATACATGGTATTGAACAGTGTAAATATGGGAAACCAGAAAAAATATCTAAATAGCAAGGAAATCAGCGACAGACTATCCGAAATTATCAAAAGAAATTACCTTCATTTTGAAATCAAAGGACTAACTCGCGACACCAGAGATCTTGTATCCAATATCATAAATGGAATTACAGAACGCCTAGAAGCAGACCCCCTATCTTCATTCCATCTTTTTAGCGGACTGATGGAAGCACTGCTAAATGCAGTGAAAGGAAATATTCGTTATACTATTTTCAAAGACGAACTTACCAAAAAATTAATCACTGTTGAAAATACTACCCCAGATGATGTAGAAAAGCTTTTGGATGTCATACTTGATACCAAAACGCTTCGTGATTCTATGCAACGATATGTTGTTCCTGATAAAATCAAAAAAGAAGTCCAAAGAATTCTTACACTTGAAGAGAAAATTAGAGTTAAGAAACAAGAAATTTCATCTTTTGATAGAGAAATCTTATTAAAAGTCAGAGAACAAATTAAAAAAGACAATCGAAAAATCTCTATGAAAATTCGGATTACTGGCAATGAACTTATGATTCGAATCAAAAATGATGCTCCTGTAATGGAAAGTGATATGAGCAGAATCAATGAATCAAGGCGAAAACACCATGAACTTTTCCAAGAAGGTAAGTCTTCTGATTTTTTTAGACCTGAAAATTTAGATGAAAAGGAAAGTGCTGGTTTTGGAATTGCTATGATTGATGAAGGGTATTATAATATGGGTCTTGATCCTATTGAGCTCTTTACTTATATGCAAGGAAAACATTCTACTACAGTTTATTTGACTTACCCTATTGATAAATTAAAGGCTGGGGCTTTTACTTTTTAACTCTGATCTAAGCAAGCTTTTACATTTCTAAGGGAAAGTTTGCAAATTTAAGCAATATTTATTATATTAAAAATAATTAGTACTACAAACATTCCCTTTCTGGAGGGAAGTATATATCAATGAGTTCATCAAGCTCATCGTCTGATATAGGATAATGAATAGTATACATATCAGAGTCTGCTTCAAGCATAAAACGGATGATTTCTCTGCATTCATACTGCTCGTATCCCTCAAGGCCAAGTGAGTTTTCTAATTCTTTCCTGCGAACCCAGTATTCCTTTTTTCTTTCTTCTTGCTCAGCTTTGCGAATTTTTTTTAATTCACTTAATTTTCTTTTTTTTGGCTCTTGATTATCTGACATATTGAGACTCCTTCAATAGTAACAAAACCTCTGCATACGAAAAAGATTACACCTCTTCAACCTTTACGCCTTCAGGTTAGTTGCTACCAAAAAAAAGTCAAATCAATTTACTTGCTTTAGAAAAAACTGATTAAAATATTTTTTATTTTCAAAAAAAAATGCTTCATATTTATTTCTATATTTACGAAATATCATCAATCTAATTCGTAGTACTTTATTTTAGTGAGAGTATTAGTATCACTACTACTTTTTTATTAAATATACTTTATGTATTAAAGGATCTTTAAAATCTAATGGAATTGAATCAGCTGAGAGGTCTTCTACCTTTTTTAAAACTATTTTATCATGTTCAAATTTAAATTTTCTAAAGTTTGTGGAAAATAAGATCATTCCATTCTCTGTAAGGTACTGGGATGATGTGTTTATCAAGTAAGGATAATCCCTCTGTATGTCAAATTTAGATAACATTTTTTTAGACCTAGACATTGTAGGTGGGTCTATCACTATAAAATCAAACTTCCAATTTTTTGTTTTTATATTTTCTAAAAAGAAAAAAACGTTATCTCTAATAACAATATGCTTAAATGCATCTAAGTTGTTTAGTTTTATATTTTCTCTTGCCCAATTGCAATAAGTATTAGACATGTCAACTGACGTTGTATATTCAACTCCAGCTTTTGCTGCGACTATACTAAAGGCTGATGTATAAGAAAAGAGATTTAGCACTCTTTTTTTACCAATTACTAACTTAGAAAATATTTCTCTTGTACTACGATGATCTAAAAAAATTCCTGTGTCCAAATAATCAGTTAAATTTATAAAATAGGAAGTATTATTTTCTTGGATGATGATTCTTTTTTTTCTTTGGTCTAATTTTTCATACTGACTTCCATCTTTTTGTTTTCTTCGAATTTTATAATAAATATTAGATTCTAATAAATTAGGAAATAATACTTTTAAAGACTCTTCAGTATCATTTATTAATTTATTAATTTGGACTCCTTTTTTTTCATAAAGATATATATGAAAAAAGTTTCCATATATATCTATTGAAAGTGGGTATGATGATAACTCCCTATCATAGAGCCTATACGCTTCAATTTTATTTTGATGAATCCAATCTTGTAGAGAATCAAACTTTCTTCTTAGATAAACTTCAAACATGTAATTATAATGGTTTTAGAATTTGTTCACGTATTTCTTTAGCTATGGGTAGATTACCAAACATGTGTCCATTTTGATCTGTTACATAAAAAGTATCCATTGCAACCTGCCTATTTGGATCTGTTTCAATTTTGGCGTTGAGAATATCTATATTGTACTCCATTAATACTTTGGTTACATAATAAAGTAATCCTTTTGCATTTTCAGCTTCTATGTAACAAACTGTATAATTCTTAATTGGATCATCTTCAAAAATGAGTTCACATCTATTTTTAAAAAATTTTTTAGAATCAAATCTCTTTATATCGAGTGAGTTTACTATTTCAGAAATACTACCTTTGCTATTAAATACAGTATCCATTAACAACCCAAGCTCACTAGCAACGTGGGTTATCTTTTTTTCATCCTTTTTTAAACGAAGTATATCAAAAGAAATCTTTTTACCACATTCTTCCAGAGTTCTAATATCTCCTGAAACAATATCCCAATCCAAGCTATAGATCACTGCGACCATTTTATGAAAGGTACCAATCTCAGTGATGCCTGTTTTCAGAGTTAGTATGATCTCATCACCCTGAGTATTGTAATTAAACTCTATCATGATTCCCTTAGATTTCATTTCAATAAGGTAAACTATCCTGTCAATGAATGGCTGTGAGAAAAAAACAATTTAGAGAGATGATCCATCCTTGAATTCTTTACAAAATCTAACAATTTGACGAAGTAGAATATATGAGATTAGGTTTAATTTTAGGGATTTTTTTATGTTTTAGCACCCACCTTACGTCCCAGGAAGAAGAAAATGCTAAAAAAGATATTGAAACAGAAAAAATGATCCTATGGGAAGCTGAAATCAATGCTATATACAAAGAAAAAGGAAAAGTTCGTGCCATTGTGCCAGTAGACCCGATTTGGACTGGTAGGAATTTTGAAGAAATAAGAGAAAGGATCCAAAAAATTAAAGAATTCCCCATAAGACAAAAGATAACTAAGAAAAAAATAGGTACTTTTGAAGTTAGAGAAGTAGAACACGAACGCTCAATTGAAAAAGGTAAAAAAGTTGTAGAATACCAAATCATGATTTATGGAAAATTGAAATTAAGGAAAAAGTCTTATTTTAAAAATATTTCTAACGATTTTTATATTTCCATGCTCAAAGAAGAGATTACATATATGGATCCTTCGCCATTTTATAAACAAGTTATAACACTTCCCACAGCTCTCATACTCCACCAAAAAGACAGAAAAGAGATGCTATTGGTTCCCAGCGGTGTTTTTATCCATGGGCAGGGACGAGATGGGGATCAAGATGATTTTAACCCTGCATTTATGAATCCTGATTTTAGTACGCTTGTTGACTTACCTTCTTTCTATATAGATAAATATGAAGTTACTAACCAAGAGTACGATAGATTTTTAAGAGAAACTGGTTACAAACCTCCTAACTATTGGGTGAATGGAAATATACCCGATGGGAAAGAATATCATCCTGTAGTTTCTCTAGGTTATAGAGATGTAGAAGAGTATGCTCGATGGGCAGGAAAACGTATTCCAACTGAATTAGAATGGGAAAAAGCCGCACGAGGAATTGGAGTTAGTATAACTAAGACAAGAAAAGATACATTTATATTTGAACTACAAACACAAAAGTTTCCATTTGGTGAAAAATATGATTCTATGTATTGCAATTCCCTTGAATCGGGCATTGGAGATACTGTTTCCGTATTTGAACTATCCACTAAAGGTGCAAGCCCCTATGGAGTCATTGGAATGTGTGGAAATGCCCCTGAATGGACTAGCAGTTGGTACGAGGCATACGAAGGCCACCATTTTTCATCTCCTATTGCTGGAAAAACAGTGAAAGTTATTAGGGGAGGCTCATATATGGACAGTCAAAAAAGATGTTCCGTTC
>Ga0209550_10000845_pt1 | contig 29358 bp, 27 predicted proteins | sample LauGreSuBDMM15SN_2_FD_187567 | JGI IMG/M metagenome (GOLD analysis project Ga0209550, IMG submission 187567) | Freshwater lake microbial communities from Lake Michigan, USA - Su13.BD.MM15.SN (SPAdes) (version 5) | ecosystem: Environmental > Aquatic > Freshwater > Lake | place: Lake Michigan... | reverse complement strand
TCCGCCCGCCAAGCCGCGCTCGTCTCCGTCGCTTCAGCGTGGGCCCAAAGCGAACCTGCCGCCGCCACGCTCTGGGCCGCCACTCAAAAACCAGTCACACTCCCGCTCGCCGGCCTCACCGGGCCCTTCTCCTATTGGCTCCTCCACGACGCCCCCGCTGCCGTAGCGTGGCTCGCCACCGCTCCGCTCCCGCCCGAGACCAAAGCCAAACTCCAACCCAAATGACGCCCTCGCCGTCGCCTTCCCCGTCGCCGTAACCGTCCCCGTAGCCCTGCTCGTGAGAGCAGGGATCCTCGTCCCCTCGTCCTCGTCTTCACCTGTGTCCGCCCCCGAAAAAATTCTCGTCGCCATGTCCGGCGGCGTCGACAGCTCCGTCGCCGCCCTCGTCCTCCAACGCCAGGGCGTGCCCATCGTCGGAGCCTACATGAAAAACTGGATCAACGAGGACGAAATCATCGGCCACTGTCCGTGGCAGCAGGATATCGACGATGCCCGCGCCGTTTGCGACCGCCTCGGCATCGAGTTCCGCGTCGTGAATCTCATGCAGGAGTATCGCGAGCGCGTGGTCGCGTATCTACTCGGCGGTTACGCGCAGGGCCTCACGCCGAACCCCGACATCATGTGCAACCGCGAAATCAAATTCGGCGTGTTCCGCGCCTATGCGCGCGATCACGGCTTCACCGCCGTCGCCACCGGCCATTACGCGCAGCGCATCTCCATCAAAAATCAAAAATCGGAAATCGAAAATCCCTGCTACGCCCTCCACGAAGGGGCCGACAAAAACAAAGACCAATCCTACTTTCTCGCTCTGCTCTCACAGGCTCAGCTCGCCGACGCCCGCTTCCCGATCGGCCACCTCCCAAAACCCGAGCTCCGCGCTTTGGCCCGCGACGCCGGCCTCAGCACCGCCGACAAAAAAGACAGCCAAGGCATCTGCTTCATCGGCGAGGTCAAGATGTCCGACTTCCTCCGCGCCTACGTCCCCGACGCGCCCGGCCCGATCATCCGCGCTCACGACGGACGCGAACTCGGCCACCACCGTGGCCTGCATTTCTACACGCTCGGCCAACGCAAAGGCATTGGTGTCCCCTCGAATGCCGACCACCAAGCCTACGTCGTCGTCGGCAAACGTGCCACTGACCGCGCCCTCCTCGTGGCTTTCGATCACCCCGATGCCCCCGGCCTCTTCCAACGCGAAGCCCGCGTGCACTCCCTGCAGTGGAACACGCCGCCGATCCTCACCCCGCGCCCGCTCGAAGCCCGCGTCCGCTACCGCGACCCCCGCGTCCCGATTGAATTTATTCCCACAGGCGGTGACACCGCGCTCATCACATTTCAGTCCCCGCAACGCGGACTCGCCAGCGGCCAGATCGTCGCGCTCCACGACAGCGAGCGCCTGCTGGGTGGCGGAGTCTACGTGTAGGGACTTTTCGAGCACCGTCGTGGGAGCGGGCCCAACGAACGATCTATCCGCCGCCCTCCGTCGGCAGATAGATTTCGACAACCCGCACCTGCGCGTCACGAACAAACGGATACCCACGGTTCTCTCAATTTACCTGAACCCCCATCGCGCAAACCTCCTCGTGGCCGATTAAAAAGGGCCGTGGGATTACGGCGCACCGGAAGACCGGGATGGATTCGGCGGCATCACCAACAAATCATACCCATCGTCCAAAAGATATACGCCCAAAAGATTCAGACTTTGCTTTGCCGGGTAGCCGGCGAGCACCAGCGCGTGGACGGATCGCCACTCGCGGGCGCTCGCGGCTACCGGAAAGCCCAGATTTAAAAGGACGTTGATAGCAGCGCCACCAGCGCCTCACGGTTCACTGCACCCCAGCGAACGCCAGACTCCCCGCCAAGGCGAGAAACACTAGGCCCAGCACGCGATCAATCCAGTGGCCCAACCGCAAAAATACCCGCCGCACGTCCTCGCGGGTGAAGAAAACCGCGACCAACGAAAACCACGCCATCGTCCCCAGCGCCATCCACACACCATAGCCCACCTGCACGAGTTTCGGCGTCTGCGGACTCACGACCATCACGAACAGCGAAACGAAAAATAGCGTCGCCTTCGGATTAAGCGCATTCGTCACGAAGCCTGTCACAAACGCGGCGCGTGACGTCGGCAGACCCGCCCCACCCGCTTCGCCTCGCCCGGCGAAAATCTCCGCCTCCGTCCGGGCCTTCACGCGCAACGACTGCAATCCCAGCCAAGCGATATAGCCTGCCCCCGCATATTTCACCACAGCGAACCACACCTCCGAGCTCTGGATCAGCAGACCCAGCCCCAATAACGAATACCCGACATGGAGCAGAATCGCTGTCCCGACACCCACACTCGTCCAGATCGCCGTGCGTCGCCCGTGCGTGAGGCTTTGCCGTAGCACCACCGCAAAATCCGGTCCCGGACTCACCACCGCGAGGAGGTGAGCGAGTGCCACCTTGAAAAACTCGACCTTGTACTCGTCCATCGCGCCACGCCTCAGAGCGCGATTTTCTTTGAGCGGGAGTCCGTCGTCATGTCCGTCGTCATTGTGTCGATCTGTTTACCCTCCGCAAAAACCCGCACGGCCCGGTCGGCCAAAACAATCATTGCGCGCGCCTTCATGAAGAGGGCCCCATAGCGCTACGTTGCCCGCCAGCCGTCAATCCCAGTGACGGATCCAACGGTGGTCGGTCCGCCGCCATCACTCATTCTGCAGCGCCCGCGTCCTCGGTGCAGCCCTACCTGTGTCGCGGTGCGATTAGATAAACACATGAGGCGCGCACTTAACCCGCGGCGGCCGCGGCCACTTTCTCACCCGCCCGAAACTTGGCCACCCGCTTGAGCAATTCTTTCTTCAGTTTTTCAAGTCCATCGCCGGTGAGACACGAAATTTCAATCGTCTCGGCTGTCTTGTAACGGGTCTTGAACTTCTTGAGCTCCGCCGCCGCCGCCGGCACATCCATCTTATTGGCCACAACCAGGCGCGGTTTCTTGAGCAGCTTGGGATCGTAAAGCTTCAGTTCGTTGAGCAGGTGCTTGTAATCATTGCGCGGGTCGCGCGCATCCGTGCCAGCCATGTCGATGAGGAAAATCAGGAGCGCACACCGCTCAATATGCCGCAGGAACCGGTGGCCAAGACCGCGGTTTTCGTGGGCGCCTTCGATGAGACCCGGCACGTCGGCGAGCAAGAGGCGTTTCGTGCCCTTCACTTCGTCGGAATAGTCGATCACCCCAATCTGCGGATGCAGCGTGGTAAACGGGTACGCCGCCGTCTTTGGCCGCGCCTTGGTGATGCGCGTGGTCAACGACGATTTACCCGCGTTGGGGAAACCCACGAGCCCCACATCGGCGATGCTCTTCAGGATCAGCCGATACTCACCGCGCTGACCGTCGAGGCCGGGATTCGCCCGCTTCGGCGCACGATGCGTTGAGGTTTTGAAATGAGTATTGCCCCAACCGCCGTTGCCGCCGTGGCAAATGACCACCCGCTGGCCGTCTTCCACGATCTCGGCCACCGGTTTTCCGGTCGCAAGGTCGATGACCACGGTGCCGAGCGGCATGCGCATAATACACGGTTTCCCATCTTTACCGTGACAATCAGCTCCCTGCCCGTGCTCGCCGCGCTCACCCCGCCAGTGCGGCTGGAATTTGTAGTCGACGAGATTGTTCGTGTTCACGTCACCGAGCAGCACGACATCACCTCCGCCACCACCATCGCCACCATTGGGCCCGCCCCACGGCTCATATTTTTCGCGGCGAAAGCTGATACAGCCCCGCCCACCATCACCAGCCGCTAATTTCACTGAGCATTCGTCGACAAACATAAGACGACCATGCAGATGGCCGCCCGTTTGCCAAGGTGTGTTCCTTCACCAGCAGGTAAAAACTACCCAGCCCGCTTCAAATCGAAATCTTGATCCCTTTGCGCAGGTAGGTCGGCACGTCGAGATCGTGGCCGTCGAACAGGTTGCGGTCCGTCTTCTCAAAGTGCCCGCGACGCTCGACTTCCCCAAAACCAAACTCGTCTTGGGCCACCTTCGCCGCATGAAGATTCCGCGCCTCGGCGCTGTCCGCAGCGCTCCCGCCGCTCGTCGCCGGCAACGCTTCCTGCTCCACGACCGACGGCTGATTTGCGGGCGTATGCGCGGTCGGCCCCACCGAGCGGGGCGCCAACAGGGTCGGCGTTTTCCCTCGCGCCGGCAGCACCGAACGCCGCGAGGCCACTCCCCGACCACCCATGTCGCTCGTGCCCAACACGCACACTTCGACGCGACCCGCCATCGTTTCGTCAATCACCGCCCCCATAATAATATGGGAGTCGCTACCAAACTGGTCGGTGATCGCACTCATCAGCTCGTTCACTTTCGGGAGCGTGAGATCGGCCCCGCCGAGGATATTCACGAGCAGCCGGTCGGCCTTGCGGGAAAACTCCGGCGTGTGCAGGAGCGGACAAAGCTTGAGGCTCGAAATCGTGTCGACCACGGCGTTTTCACCGGTGCCCTCGCCGAGGCTAAAGAGCGTCTTGCCCCCGCGTTGGTTGAAGGCCTGCCGGAGCGTCGAGAAATCGAGATTAATCAGCCCCGTCTTAAAGAGCATCGCCCAAATCGATTTCACCCCGCGGCCGATCCACTCGTCCGCCCGCGCAAACGAGTCGAGCACCGTCTCGTTGTCCGCCCCTTCCTGTAACAGCACGTCATTGGGGAGCGGGATCACCGCATCGCACACCTTGCGCAGCGCCGCGAGCCCCTCTTCGGCCTGCTTGAGACGGCGACCGCCCTCAAACGAAAACGGCATGGTGACAAATGCGATGACGAGTGCGCCCGTCTCCGCCGCGATCTCCGCCACCACCGGTGACGCGCCGCTGCCCGTGCCACCGCCCATCCCAGTCACGATAAAAACGAGATCACAATTCTTCACAACCGTCGCAATTTTCTCGCGGTCGGCCTCGGCGGCGACGCGGCCCAACTCAGGATCACCACCGGCCCCCAGGCCACGCGTGACCCCCATGCCGATGAGTACTTTGTCCTGCACCGGCGAGCTGGCGAGCGCCTGATAGTCGGTGTTGATCACCGCCATTTGCAGGCGCTCCAGATTTTCCATTTTCAGACGGTCCACGGCATTGGAGCCCGCGCCGCCCACGCCGACGAGTTTGATCGCGATATTGCGATCCGTAAGGAGCCCGTGCTCGAGGGGAAGTTCGTTGAGGTTCATGGCGAGCGGCTCAGGAATTGGCGAAAAGGCGTTTCACGCCGTCGATGAATCCGCCTGCGCGGCGGATCGGCGGGGACTTGTCCGCCTGCGAGCTGACTCCGTAGTAGAGGAGACCAAGACTCGTATGGTAAGCCGGATCGCGGAGATTTTCGCTCACCCAAGTGGGCGCTTCGCCAAGATGCGCCGAGACGCCGAATACTTTCGCGGCCACGTCAGCGATGCCGGCGAGTTTCGCCGTGCCACCGGTCAACACGACACCGGCGGCACAGGTCTCGGGACTGAACGCGTTGCCCAGTTTTTTCTTCACCACCTCGAGGAGTTCCCACGTGCGCGCCGCCGTGATCTGCTCGATGGCCTGCTGCGGAAACTGGCGGTCGCCGATCGCAAAATTACCGTCGAGCATGACCTTCGTCGCTTTGTCTTTCGTCGTCACGCTCGCGCGGCCGAAGCGGAGCTTCAGCTTCTCCGCCTGGCCGTCCGTCAGGCGCAAGCCAATGCTGAGATCGTTCGTGAGGTGCGTCCCCCCGACGGGCACGACTCCGGTCGTGTGCGGAGCCCCATCGCGATAGAGCACGTAGTCGGTCGTCCCGGCACCGATGTCGAGCACGAGCACCCCGTGCCGCCGCTCCTCGGGCGTCGTGACCATGTGACCCGCGGCGAGACTCGCCAAGACGAGCTCGCGCACCTCCAAATTAAATCCGCGGATGACGTGAATGTTGTCCGCGAGCCGCTGCTCCTGGCCGTGGACGGTCCAGTAGCCGACCTCGAGCCGCTGGCCGCCGATATTTTCCGGCATGGAGGAAACCAAGCTACCATCAACGCGAAACGGTCGGCGGATGTGATGCACGACTGCCCGTCCCGCCGGGAGCTCCTTCGACTTCGCGAGGTCGCACACGGTGCGGATGTCGCCCGCATCGATCATATTATCCAGCGCCTTCACGGTCACCGTCGCCTCGTTGTAGAAACCCTCCAGATGCCCACCGGTCTGGGCGAGAAACACGTGGTCGATGCGCTCGCCGGCGTCCCGCTCCGCCTGCTCGAGGGCGCTGTGGGTGCATTCGCTGGCCGCCTTGTAATCGACGACACCGCCCTTGATGACCCCGCGCGAGGAACACTCCCCGCAGCCGATGATCGCGAGCTCGCGCCCGGTGTATTCGCCAACCAAGACACTGATTTTGGAGGTACCGATTTCAACGGCACCGAGGAAGGTGGGGCGTGAGCTCACAGTTTCGTTTTAGGCTGGGAATGCGGAACAAGGTTGAAGTTTGGCAAGGGCTGAAAAGAGACGGAGACTTCGCGCCCCAGCGAAAGATCGATTTTTCGCGGAGGGTTGGGTGCCGTCGCCAATGCTTCCCACTGGTAGTCAAGTTTGGCCAACTGCTGAAGAAAATCTCCGTTCACCCCAAAAACCACCGTCGTGCCCGGCTTGGTGCGGACCTCAATCGCGCCATCGGACTCCAGCCGCGCCAAGGAAACGACCTGCCACGTCTGGTAAAGATGCTCCGCATCCAGGCGTGCGCGGGCCAACAGCTCGGCCACCAGCCCCATGTTTTCAACCGGCTGGTAGTGGTCCGCCGTACGCGTGAGCTTAACGCCGTCGAGCCACGGCAGCGTCGCGAGCATGGCGGCCCCATAGCCGACGCCCTCGAACACCACACCATCTCGCGCGACGACGAGCGCCCGCGATTCGCCCCGCCAGTTGGCCATCACCCGTGCCACGGGCGAACGCTCCCCGACCTGTACCTTGAGCGTGTCAGGGAAATTTTTCGTCAGAGCCGCCGCATTGACCTGCCCGCTGGCCATGAGCCTCAGGCGCAGCGATTGCAAATCGAGCTCCATCAGAGAGACCGCCTTCGGCAACGCCAGCGTGCGGGCGAGCCACGCATTGTCCAAGACCCCATCGGTGCGAAGCTCGAGCTGCTTGATCGCCACCGCGCGCGCGGCCTCAGGCATTTTCCGCGGAGTTTCCTGCAAGGCACGCGTGACTTCCCACAGGCCCCACGCGACCCCGCCCACCACCAGGGTCGCACCCATGGCGCGCAAGACCGGGGTCATCCGCCGCCACTTGCCCTCGCGCGACATCGCGCGCGGTTTCACCGGCTGGGGAATTTCTCTCCAGCTGCGGGCCGTGGGGGCGATGTGTAGATCTTTACTCACGATTTTTTAGCAGACGCCGCCGATTGAAAACGCAGCAGCGCGGGTCGCACCAGCTCCCGAACTAATCCCGTAAAATCCATCCCCACGCACCGCGCACTCATCGGCAACAAGCTCGTCTCTTTCATGCCGGGCAGTGTGTTGATTTCCAGTAAAAACGCGTCGCCTTGCTCAGGTAGAATAAAATCAACCCGCGCATAATCGCGACAGCCACACGCCGCGAAGGCCGCCTCCGCTGCCGTCTGCACTCCCGCGGTGGTCGCCGCGTCGAGTGGCGCCGGCGCAAAATACTCCGTCAGGCCCTTCGTGTATTTGCTCGTGTAATCATAGACGCCGGACTTGGGCCGAATTTCCACGATCCCCATCGCCTTGCCCCCGAGGACCCCCACCGACAGTTCACGACCGACGATCCGCCGCTCGATGAGCCACGAACCGCGCGTGATCGCGGCGAGCTTCTCAGCCAGCGCCGCCCGGCCGGTGATGACACTCAACCCGACACTGCTGCCTTCATTATTCGGTTTCACGACGACGTTCTCGCCGAGTTTCGCCACCACCGTTTCTGCGGTCGGTTTTTCCGTCGCCATGAAGCAACAAGCATCCGCCACGCGCACGCCCCGCTCGGCGGCTGCTGCCTTCGTGCGCGTCTTGTCCATGGTCAACGCACTGCTCGCGGCGTCACACCCAGCGTAGGTCACACCCGCCGCATCGAGCAGCTGTTGCATCCCGCCATCCTCACCAAAGGTTCCGTGGAGGGTCGAAAACACCACATGCCGTTGCGGGTCGATCCCCGCAGGCAGCGCGTCGGTATTTAGCTCGAACAAGCGAGTCGGATACGAGCGCGCCAACGCCAGGGCGGAGGCTTTCCCCGAACCCAGTGAAACGTCTCGTTCGGCGGAACTGCCTCCGGCAAACACGGCGATGATCGGTAACGGTAGGCTCATAAAACGTCTTTCCATTCTTTGCCGTATAGCAACACCTCGGGTTCAAGGTCCACGCCCTTGACCTCCCGCACTCGGGCGCGCACTCGCCGCACGAGCGCAATCACATCGGCGGCGGTCGCGCTCCCCCGGTTCACGATGAAATTCGCGTGCGTCGGTGAGACCTCGGCGTCGCCCACGCGCGCGCCCTTCAAGCCGCTCTCATCGATGAGTCGACCAGCAGAATTTCCCGGTGGATTCTTAAAAATGCAGCCCGCGCTCGGCTCGCGCGGTTGCGACTCGTGCCGCTTGCGAGAGTAAGCATCCATCTGACGCTTTACGGTCTCCGCGTCCGAGCGCGTCGCCGGACGCAGCAGGGCTCCCAACGCGATCCCTTGATGCAACTCCTCACAATGGCGATAGCCGACGTGCATCGCCGCCTTCGTGAGCGTGCGGACCTCGCCCGCTCTCGTCATGAGCTGCACGTCCTCCACGACATCGAACATCCACGCACCCATCGCCCCGGCGTTCATGCGGAGCGCGCCCCCGATATTGCCGGGAATACCTTCGAGAAACTCAAAGCCCACCAGCCCCGCTTTGGCCGCGAGCCCGCATAAATTTTTTAACCGCAACCCGGCTCCGACAGCCACCCGTCCGTCCTCGCGCGGTTCAAAACTCGACCACGCCTGATGAGCGAGCGACACCACCAATCCGTTCACACCCTCGTCCGGCACGATGACGTTCGAACCTCGCCCGAGCATGAGCACTGCGCCCCCCCACGCCCGGGCTTCGCGCAGCAGCACCTGAAGATCGGCGACCGAGGCCGGCTCGGCATAAATCCGCGCGGCACCGCCCACGCGCATCGTCGTCTTAGTCCCGAGGCGTTCCTCGTGCACAATCTTCGTCGCCGCCGAGACCAAGGGCTTCACGGCCTCGAAAAATTCAGACCATCCGCCCGCCGGCTTCCCTTCGTCGACGTTCGGGACTTGTTGCTCAGCTGTCATGCGGAGGCGTGCCGGGAGTTCCGCGCGGCAGAAGGGGAAGCCGCGGTCAGCTGCTCGAGATCGTTCAACATCAACTCCAGCGCATCCGTGCGCCCCAAACGCTGGAGGTTGGACCGAAACTCCCGCATCCGTTCTTCGTTGAAAATAATCTGGAGCACCTCGGCCGTCAGGTTCTCGCGGCGCGTCTGCTCGACGACGATGCCCCCGCCCTGGCCGGCGAAGTAAGCGGCGTTGGCCCGTTGGTGATCATCGGCCGCCTCCGGGAACGGGACGAGGATGGCCGGGGTTTCACAGCGAATGAGCTCGGCGAGCGTCCCCGCTCCCGCCCGGGAAACCACGAGATCAGCGGCGGAAAGGAGCTGGGCGACACGGTCGCTGAAAACCACCGATTCCGTCCGCACGGGCACGCCGAGCTTTGATGACAGCATCGTCACGCCCTCCGACCCCTTACCCAATCCAGTGACTCCGTAAACTTGCACGCCTGCGCCCGCCAAGGATGCGAGTTCGGTACGCATCCAGTCATTGAGTACACCGGAGCCCTGACTGCCGCCGAGGACGACGAGGACCTTTTGCCGGGGATCCAACCCCAGCTCGACGCGCGCCGCCTCGGGTGGCTGGCGGACAAATTCACGACGCACCGGCAAGCCGACATGGCGCGTAGCGGCCCCACGGATACTCGGAAGACTGATGCCAGGCGGAAGATAAACGCGTCGCGCAAAACGCCCGAGCGCGCGAATCGCCAGACCCGGCACCCGATTGGATTCGTGCAAGGCTACGGGTACGCCGAGCAACCGGCCGGCCAAGACAACCGGGGTCGACGTGAACCCGCCGAAGCCGACTAAGCCCACGGGACGCCACGCCCGCACGAGCCGCACGCAGTGCAAAAACGCGCGCGCTTGCGACCAGATACATTTTAAGAGCTGCAGCGGCTGGAGCGAGAAACCAGTACCCGGCAGGCGCTCGAAGCGCAGGTGCGGATATTTTTCCAGCAAACGTGAATCCACTTTCTTCTGACTGACGAGCAGCACGGCTTCGTGCCCACGCGCCGCCAGGCCTTCGGCGAGCGCAATGCCCGGCGAGAGATGACCGCCCGTGCCACCGCAAGAGATCAGGTATTTACTCATGCCATGACCTCCCGCATCGCGCGTGCATCATCGGGCAAAGCCACGCGCGCCCACGTGCGTTGCGTGTTCAGCAGAATCCCCAGGAGCAATCCCATGAGCAGCAGGTTAGACAACCCGGCACTGATAAACGGTAGCGAGATACCCTTGGTCGGAAAGATCCCGGTGACCACGCCGAGATTGATGACCGCCTGGAGGCAGATCATTAACAAACAGCCAGTCACGAGCAGAAAATGAAAGAGGTTCGGCGCCCGCCGCAGATGGACGATCCCCGCGATGAACATCACGGTAAACACGACCACCACTCCAAGCGTGAACCAGAGCCCGAGCTCTTCGCCGATAATCGAGAAAATAAAATCCGTGTGCGCCTCAGGGAGGTAACTGAGTTGCTGGCGACCCTGGCCAAGTCCCGTGCCCTCCATACCACCCGCCGCGAAGGCGGCGAGCGCCTGCCGCAGTTGGTAGGATTTTTCCTCGCTCAGAAATTCCGTCAGGCGGCGCAGCCGATTGGGATTGTTCACCACGAGGACGGCAAACGCCCCCACGACCAACGCAATCGTCGGCACCGTGTAACGCCACTTCGCACCGGCAAGGAAGAGGAGCAGCAGGCCCACCGCGACCATCAGAGCCGCTGTGCCAAAATCCGGCTCCAACACAACCAGGCCCGCGAAGCTACCAATGATCGCTAAGGGCACCACGAACCCCCGTTTGAATTCACCGATGCGCGTCTGGTTCAGCGCAAGATAGTGCGCGAGGCAGAAAATCAGACCAAACTTGGCAAACTCGGAGACCTGCAGACGCGCCGATCCATAGCCGAGCCATCGTCGACTGCCTTTCACAGCAAGACCGATATGCGGAATGAGTACCAATACCAACAGCAAGAGCAGCGCCCCGCCAATCCACCACGCATAGCGTCTCAGGTAATCGAGGTTGATCCGGCTCGCGATGAAACAGATTACCGCCGCGGCGGCGACACCCACCAGCTGTTTTTGAAGATACTGATACGGCACCTCCACGCCCTGCTTCGTCTTAAACGACGCGCTCGCGCTAAACAAAATCGACAGGCCCAGACTCGTCAGTCCGAGGGCGCACACGACGATGATCGTCGCGGGGTTCATGAGGAACCAAGCACGGGGCCTATCAGCGAACCGATCGTGAGCCATAGCGTTTCCCACGGACGCAACGTTTACGGTGTCTTCGGCGCGGGAGTTTCATCCACCCGGATCACCGGCACCTCGCCTGAAGCGGGGGTCGGTGGCTGGGCGTTGATCACCGGAGCCGGCTGATCCAGCTGCGGGATTGCGAAGAGCGGCTTGCTCTCGACGGGCGCCTTCGGCGCGGGCGCAGAACCCGACGACTTGGCCGCTCCTTTGCCCGTCGCACCATCCCAACCGGGGATGATGATCTCTTTTCCTGCCGCGAGTTTCAGGGGGTCGGTAATGTTGTTCGCGATGGCGATATCGCGCTGCCGGACACCATATTTTTGGGCAATCATGCTGAGCGACTCACCGGACTTTACCGTATGCTTCATTCCACTACCCGAGGACTTCGGTGTCGCCGGGGCGGCGGATTTTCCATTGGCCGATTCCGCTGCGGGCACGGCGGCCGCCGAGCGCCCGGACGACACACCAGGAATAATCAGTTTCTGTCCGGGCTGCAGTGCCGCGTTGCTCTTCAGATTGTTGGCCAAGGCGAGTTCTTGAAAGCTGAGTTTGTTCTTGTTCGCGATACTCCAAAGACTGTCGCCGGATTTGACGGTGTAGGTCGTCATCGGCGTCACATCTTTGACCGGCTCGGCCAGCAACGTCGACGCGGCCGGCGTATTGGGCCGGGTCGGCGTGAAACGCACTCCACCGCTCGCAACCGGCGTCGCTGCGGCGTCAGCGTTCAAGGCGATCGGCGGCGGCGGCGCGTCCACCGACAGGCCCGGCGACGTCGTGGGCACCGAGATGAGCGGTGCGGGCTCAGTCTTCGCCACGGTATCGGCCGGAGCCGGCACCGGCTTGGATGATGAACTGCAGCCGGGGTTGGCAAAAATGAGGACGAGGGCAAATACGTGGATACCCACGACGATGCCGAAAATTTTCAGGATTTTCATAGTAGGAATATTGAGTGATCTCTAAAGGCTGGAAAAGGTGAAAGCTACTTCAATCGGGGTGCTCGGACGAGCGACGGACGAGCCTTCCTTCCGACCGATAAAACGGGGCCCGTCCAGCGCCGCGCGGTTCTCCCGCGCTGCGCCCGCAGCGTGAAGACGAAGGGGTTTGGCGGGCTCGTCCATGGCTCAGCGGAGTTTCAGCGTGCCGAGGCCGGCGAGCGCACAAATCAGCGATAGTATCCAAAACCGCATGACAACCTTCGTCTCGGGCCAGCCTTGCTTTTGATAATGGTGATGGATCGGCGCCATCAGGAAAAACCGCCGGCCCTCCCCGGTCGGACTGCGCCGCTTGGTGTATTTGAAGACCGCCACCTGAATGATAACCGAAACCGCTTCCCAAACGAACACCCCTCCGACAATGACGAGCGTCAACGGCTGCTGCACCATAAACGCCATGATGCCAATCAGTCCGCCGAGGGCGAGTGAGCCCGTGTCACCCATGAACAGTTCGGCGGGATAACAGTTGTACCACAGGAACGCCAAACCCGCCCCGACGATCGCTCCGCACACGACCGTGAGCTCTCCCGCCCCTGCCACGTAGGGGACCAAGAGATACTCCGACAGAATGACGTTGCCGGCGATGTAGGCCAGAATTCCATACACTAAGGTGACCGAAATCGTGCAGCCGATCGCCAGGCCGTCGAGACCGTCGGTGAGGTTGATGGCGTTGCTGAAGCCCACCAGCCAGAGGTAAATGAAAACAAACAACGCCGGCAGACCCAGCAGCCCAGAGAAAGTGAGCACCGGATATTTCACGAACGGCACCCATAGCTCGCGAATCTTGTCCGTGCTCGCCGGATGCCACAGGAGCGCCGCAAGCGCGACAACCGTCACCAACGTCTGCCAGAAAATTTTTTCCCGCGAGGAAATGCCGTGTCGATTCTTGCGGACAACCTTGAGCCAATCGTCACGGAAACCCACGGCGGTCAGCGCCGTGTAAACAAAGAGCGCGATGACGACCCAGATATTCGGAGCGGCCCACAGGAACGAACTGAAAAATACCGCGGCAAAAATGAGCAGACCACCCATTGTGGGCGTGTTTTTTTTGTCGAAACGCGCGGCCAAGTCCCCGGTCCGATCATCATCGTAATGCTGCCCAAATTTCAGCTTCCGCAGTTTCGCGATCAACCACGGCCCAATGAGAAATCCGATCAGCGCTGCCGTCACGGCCGCGCCCACCGTGCGAAAAGTCTGCGAGCGAAACACGCGCAACGGGCCGAAAAAATTCTCGTAGTCTGCGAGATAGCTTAGCATGGCGGGAAGAAGACAGCTGGGGGTACGAGGACTTGCTCGAGCTCATAACGACGACTGCCCTTGATGAAGACCGCACCACGCCACTCGGCGAGACACGCGGCGACCGGCTGCAACGACGAAACGATGCGGATTTGGCGCTTGAAATCGTCCTGATCCAGCACACCCGCACAGACCTCTTGGGCTTGGGCCCCAATGACGAACAGCCGGTCACATTCGCGCAGCGGCAGCGAACGGCCGAGGTGGCGGTGGTGGGCGGGCGCTTCCGCACCCAGTTCTTCCATACACCCGATCACGTAGAGCCGCGGTTCCTCGGCTGGAGCGATCGCCGTGAACGTCGTGAGCGCGTCGGCCATCGAAGCCGGATTGGCGTTGTAACAATCGAGGTAGAGGAGGCGGTCGTCTTCGCGCCGGATTTCGCCACGGAGTTTCGCGGGCAACCAGCCCGCCAGTCGGGCTTGGATCGCTGCCCGCGGGACGCCGAGCCACAACGCGGCGCTGATCGCGAGCGCAGCATTTTGTGCCATGCCGTCAGTGACGCGACGAAACGTAAACACAAGCGGCGGCGGTAGGCCAGAGGCGAGCGCGATCGCGGTCGAGTCCCCGCGCTGCGTCACCGAAAAATGCACCAAGTCCTGCGTCGGCTCAACGGTTCCGATGACATCGGCGGGCGCGAGCACCATCGTGCGCACGCCCAATGCTCGAAACGCCGTAAACTTCGCCACCTGCTCCGGAAAAATGGCCACGCCCGCAGGTCGTATCGCTCCGGGCAGCACGGCTTTCTCCTGCGCTACGCCCTCAATGCCGCCGAGCTGCTGCGTGTGCGCGGAAGCGACGAGCGTGATGAGCGCGACGTCGGGCTCGATCATATCGGCGAGCACGCGCATCTCCCCGGGCCCGCTGATGCCGGCCTCGATCACAGCAAAGGCGTGCTCGGCCGGGTTGAGCCGCGTGAGCGTCAGCGGTACGCCCAAGTGATTATTGAAATTCCCCTCAGTTGAGAGCACTCCGCCGGGTGCGCCCCCGAGCAGGAGCGCGAGGAGATTTTTGGTGGACGTTTTCCCCGCGCTGCCGGAGATGCCGACGACGGGGCCGCGGAAATTGCGCCGATGTGCTCGGGCGATCGCCTGAAACGCGCCTAACGGGTCCGCGACCACGAGCTGGGGCAGCGCAACGGCCGGGTTAGCTTGCGCCACGAGCGCCGCACTCGCACCAGCAGCGTCCGCCGAGGCCACAAATTCGTGGCCATCACGCTGGTCCGTCTTGAGGGCGACAAAGATCTGGCCGGGGCGCACTTCCCGCGTGTCGATGGCAAAGCCCGTGAGCGGGCTCGACGGTGGGACCGTCCAGCGGCCACCGGTCCATTGCGCAAGGGTGTCTGGTGAGAACACAGGCATTTACGTCGTCGTTAGCTTGCTGCGGAGGAGTTCACGCGCGACCTGCCGGTCGTCGAAAGGAAACACCGTGTCAGCGCATTCTTGGACACTCTCATGCCCCTTGCCAGCGATGAGCAAAGAATCCCCAGGCTCGCACGCTTCGATGGCGTCGCTGATCGCGCGACGACGATCAGCGATCCAGGAGATGTGGTCTGGGGCGGTCACCCCGGTTTTCATGTCATCGAAAATTTGCCCGATCGCTTCGGTGCGAGGATTGTCAGACGTCGCGTAGGCGTGATCAGCCGTCGCCTGCACCGCGCGGACCATGAGCGGGCGCTTCGTGCGGTCGCGGTTGCCACCGCACCCAAACACGACGCGCACCTTCCCCAGTGTAATGGCGCGGAGCATACCGAGCGCATTCCGCAACGCATCCTCGGTGTGCGCGTAATCGACGAGCACGTTGAAGCGCTGTCCTTCGTCGATTCGCTCCAGACGGCCGGGCACGTCCTTGAGCGCACGGAGTTTGGCGAGAAACACGAACGGATCGCGTCCGAGGCTCCACGCGGTGGCGATGGCGGCGAGCAGATTGCTTACGTTGTAACGACCGACCAGCGGCGAATCGATCAGCATCTCGCCTTGCGGCCAGATGAGCTTAAACGTCGCCCGGGCGGCCGTGAGCTGTACATTCTCGGCACGAACGAGGGCGAGGGCATCTTCACCAAACGTCACGACGCGGGCACCGGGGACTTCGTGGGAAATCTTCGCCACGAGTTTGGCGCCATGCAGATCGTCGAGATTGACAACCGCGACCTTGGGCGGCGCCCCCGTACTTCCGTTGAACAGCCGTGCCTTCACTTCAAAATAATCGGCCAGTGTCTGGTGGTAATCGAGATGGTCGCTCGACAGATTCGTAAAGACGGCGGCCCCAAAGTGAACGCCCCGCACGCGCTGTTGATCAATTCCGTGCGAGCTCACCTCCATCACCGCGTGTTTGCACCCGGCGTCGCGCATCTGCGCCATCAGGCCGTAAACGTCGAGCGAGCCGGGCGTCGTTTGATACGAGGGCACGGTCCGGTTACCCAGTTCGTAGCTGATCGTGCCGAGTAGCCCGACCCGCTGATCTCCGTTCAGAAAATGTTTCAGGATGTGCGCGACCGTCGTCTTGCCGCTGGTGCCGGTCACGCCGATCACCGTCATATCCCGATCGGGAAACTTATAGTAACGCTGGGCGACCAGCGCGAGAGCTTGGCGCGCATCACCGACGCGGATGAACGTCACTTTCCCTGGAGTAAACGGGGGTATTTTTTGGGCGACAATCGCCACCGCGCCGCGGCTGATGGCTTCATCAACGCAGGAAACGCCATCGGTCCGCCGGCCGGGGAGCGCGAAGAACACGTTGCCCGGCACCACCCGACGGCTGTCGGTGGCGAGCCCCGAGATCGGACGCTCCAGCTCACCCTTCACGGCGAGGATTTCATCTTCGCGAAAGTAGTCCGAAAGTTTCGGCGCCGTCTTGAAGACGCGATTGAGGGCGAGCGTTTCACCACGGGTCCGGCGCACCGGGCTGGGCTGGAACGCGTGAATCAGCGAATAATTATGAGTAAGATAGCCGATCACGGGCGGGCTCCTTTGAGGGCAACGCGGTTGACGGTCGGAGCCGGCAACGTGCGGCTGCCGGCACTACGGTCGAGCAGTGGGATGAGTTGTTCACCGATGCGGCGAAAGGATGGCGCGGCGACCTTGCCGCCATAGGCGATCCCGCCGGGGCACGCGGCGTCGGCATCGTCCACAATGACGGAGATCACGATCTGGGGGCGGCTGGCCGGAAAGAATCCGACGAAGGACGCGACGTGGTGTTTGCGCGAGGGCATGAGCTTGATTTTCCCACTGGGCATCAGCTCGGGCAGATATTTCTGGGTCGTACCGGTCTTGCCCGCGACTTCGTAGCCGGGGATCGCCGCTTCGGGCGCGGTCCCGCCCACCATCGCACAATGCGTAAGCACCTCCGCCATCGTTCGCGCGGTACGCTCAGAAATCACGCGGCGTACTTCCTTTCGCTCAAAGCCGTAGAGCGGCACACCCGCCGAATCGCGGACATCACGAAGGATCTGAGGCTCGAGCAGCACCCCGCCGCTCGCGATGACTCCCATCGCTTGGTGCATTTGCAAGACCGTCACGGCGATGCTGTGGCCCATCGGCATGCGCGTGATGGTCAAATCATCCCACCGTTTCGGCGGGCTCAAGATACCAGGCGCTTCGTGGCCGCCGGGAAATCCGGTCTTTTGGCCAAAGCCGAACGCGCGCACGTAGTCGTAAAAGCGTTGCTCCCCGAGCTTCATCCCGAGTTGGGCGGCGCCGCGATTGCTGGAACGCGAAACAATTTCAGCGACCGACAACGGGTGGTCGAAGGCGTGGTCCTCGCGGGGCAGACCGCGCAGCTTATTCCGATATTCGATCTTCGTCATCGAGCAGTCGAAGAGGCTGTCCACCGTCACGAGCCCCTGGTCGAGCGCCGCCGCCGCCGCGATGATCTTAAATACGGAACCCGGTTCATAGACGTCAGCCACGGCGATGTTCTTCAAGCGCGCCAGCTGGTCGGGCGGAACCTTGTTGTATTCGTTGGGATTGAACGTCGGGTAATTGCCGAGCCCCAAAATGAAACCGTCATCCGCGCGGCTCACGACAATCGTCGCCTTCATCGGACGGTATTTTTCGGCAATGTAGGCGAGTTCCCGCTCGACGATGTTTTGGACGTTGGTGTCAAGGGAGAGCCTGACACCGTAACCGTCGACCCGCTCAACGGCGCGGCTACTGAATTGCGGAAGTTCTTTCGCGCGCCCATCACGCTCGCCTTCGCGCCAGCCATCTTGACCGCGCAGATAGAAATCGGCGAATCGCTCCACCCCAGCTATCGGCCGCTGCGCCTGATCGACAAAACCCACCAAATGGGCGCCGAGTTGGTTGTGTGGGTAGGCACGGCGAAAACTGCCAGTGGCGTAAACGCCCTTGATCCCAAGCTTCTTCACCTCGTCATACGTGGACTCCGAAATCTCATCCGCAATTTTCGCCCATTGAATCTTCCGGCGGCCATCCGCGTCCTCGTCCCCGGCATACTCGGTGTCGTCGGCGGCGCCGGCGGACGCAGAAAGAGCAACCGCCGGGCCGGTAACCGCATCAGCGGGATCAGCAGCGAGGTCAGTCGCCAGCGCCGAGGACTCAGCGGCAGCCGGCAACGCCGGACCGGAGGCGCCAGCGGTGGCCCCTTTGAGATTAAACACCAAGCCCGTCACGGCTGCGGTCGGCGCGGTGCCGGGCGAAGGCGCAGCGCCCAGCATCGCGGACGATGCCGTCCGGAACTTGGTGGTAAAGATTCGGCGCAACTCGGCTTCGGATTTCCCGATCAACGCGGCGAGTTGCGGCCATTTTTTCTCGTCTTCCTTGCGCAGCGAATGCGGATCGACGCCGAGCTGAAGCACCGAACGGCTGGTCGCGAGCCGCGCCCCACGCGCGTCAAAGATATCACCGCGACGCGAGGGGTCGACGATCAGCTGCTGGCGCGTTTTGACGATGCTGCTGAGGAGTTCCTCGCGGTGAATGACGTGCAGCCACACCAGCCGCGCGCCGACGAGTCCAAAGCACAGCAGGAGCGAGCCCGCGAGTAGGACAATCCGATAGTTGGAAGCGAAGCCCTTCGACATCGTCTAGTTGCCCCGCGCGACTCGAAATGTGACGGGCATAAACCCGTCGTTGAAAAGGTTGCGGTCACGGCGACGCGCGAGCCGCATCACCGGATCTTCGGTCACCCGCACGACTTGCGTGTCCGTTGCCGGCGCGAGCCCCAGGCGCCATGCGGCGTTGCGGCGCGTCAACGCATCGTAGCTTTGTTCGGACTCGACGATCGCCGCAGTGGCATCCAAACGGCGCTTCACTTCCGCGATACTGGTCTGAAGCGCGCGGTTGGATTTTGCGGTAACGGAAATCTGGTGACGCACCCACACGGCGCCGAGGCCGAGGGCGCCTCCGCAGCCAAAGGTGAGGAGGAGGCAAACGAGCACTTGATTAACAAACGCATGGTTATCGTTTTTGCGCATGGGGTGGAGCGGGCTGAACGGTGGGAGCGGAGGAGAGGGTGAGGCGGCTCACAGCTTGCGGAGCGCGCGAAGCTTGGCCGAACGGCTACGGGGATTGTGGGCGATCTCAGCCTCACTCGGCGTCGTGGGCTTGCGGGTGAGCGGCTCAGCCAGCTTCACGCGCAGATCCTGCGGGAGGCTGTCGGTGGCGGTTTCCGGCTGACCGCACATGCGACGGAAAAATTGCTTCACCGGCCGGTCTTCCAACGAGTGGAAGCTGATCACGCACAGGACGCCACCCGGGCGGAGCTTCGCAAAGGCCGCGGGCAACGCGCGCTCGATCGCTCCGAGCTCGTCGTTCACGGCGATCCGCAGCCCCTGAAATGTGCGGGTCGCCGGATGAATCTTCGAAGCGTGGCGATCACGCGGCGGAATCGCTTCGGCGATGACCGCCGCCAGGGCTGACGTGCGCGCCAGCGCCCCCGTGCCGCGAGCCGCCAGCAACCCGCGCACCACGCTCCGCCAATGCTGTTCCTCACCGCAATCCCGCACCGCCCAGACGAGCATCGCTTCCGTCGCCGTCTCCAGCCAGCGGCTCGCGGGCACGCCACTACGCGGGTCCATGCGCATATCCGCCGGCGCATCGTGCCGGAAGGAGAAGCCGCGCTCCGTCTCGTCGAGTTGAAACGACGAAACGCCAAAATCAAAGAGGATGCCATCGAAGCCCTCAAACGGCCATGCCGCGAGCAAGCCAAAATCGCGATCGACCAGTTCAAATCGTCCAGCGAACTCAGTACTTAATGCGGCAGCCCGCGGCGCTGCGGCCGGATCACGATCGAGCGCGATCACGTGAGAGTCCGGCGCGGCTGCGAGGATCGCCCGCGTGTGACCACCGCCCCCAAAGGTGCAGTCCAGGTAGCGTCCCGCCGCGCGCGGCGCCAGCAGCTCGAGCACTTCGCGCAGTAACACGGGTTGATGACCAAGGGTCATGGTCGCAGGAAAAATTTCACCGAGCGCCAGCGCCATGGGATGGTTTTCTCATTGTGGCCTTTTCCTTCACGCCCACGGCGCGAAGCACGAGCCCGTCGCGCACTCGGGAGGTCACCGTCGCGGCGGGAAATGCCACCGTGCGCCCAGCGGCAGCGATCCACGCTGGCAACCCACGCCGCGAAGCGAGGGAGAGCGCGGAAGGCACGACAACCGCCTTGCGCACCGGCAGGCGCGCGACCGCAACGTTGATTTTGGTAGAACGATGCATGGGTTAAATTCCGAGTCGACGCATCGTCTCGCCCTTTTCCTTGACCGCACTCGCCTGGACTTCCGTCCAGCACGCGGGGTTATAGACATTGAACTTTGTGAACCCGCCGACGAGCACCGCCTCACTAATTTTGTCGCCGACCTTGATCCCAGCGTGGGCGAGCAGTTCGGCGTTAATCGAAATGCGCCCCGCTTTGTCGAACCACAGCTGCTGGGTCTGTGCAAAATAGGTCGCGATGAAGTCCTGACCGGCATCGTCGCTCAGCGCGACGAGTTCGATTTTCGCACGCAATTTCGCGGCCTCGGCAGGCGGCAACACCGCAATGTAATTTCCGTTCCGTCCATTTTGCGGCACCGCCAGCAACACGTCGTCGGCATCGTGCGCGAACCTCCAAGCCGACGGAATCGTGATGCGATTCCTGTCGTCCAACGAGTGCGTGAAGTGACTCGTATAACTCGGTTGTTGGGCCTGCGGCATGGGTGCTCGGGATTCTCGGAATCCCATTTCACAACATTTCCCCCCATTTTATCCCATCGTCAAGGAATTTGCCTATGGAAACGCAGTTTTTTTCTCACAAGTTATCCGGAATCGAAAATCCCCCCTCAGAATGCCCACAACAAAGGTCCGGTCCGCCCCTCGGCCACCGCGAATCACGTTCGCACGCAGCGAGGCGCACGCAGCGAGCCGCGAACATCGAGCCGACATCCGAACGCTCAAAACGAGGACATTAATTTCGCGAATGATCGGCGCGCGGAAAATGGCACCGGTCAGCTTCACGCTCATTCGACCATCGTCGCGATCACGCTCGCACACTCACGCTCACAACCAGGCGCAGCCTGCTTCGGGGCAGTGGAAACGTTAGGAATAAATAACGCTCGCGCCCGAAACGCGCGCCGCATTGTTTTCGTCTTTGCGAAACTCAGGCTCGACGTCACCCGCGATAAATCCATACGAATTGACTTCCACGTCGTTCACCTTCCCTTCCCGTTTTGTTCGATTCCTTCCCAAACACGACCATCAGAATCGCCGGCCACCCGCCCCGTCCCTGCCAACCACAAGCCATCTCTCTTTCTTCTGTTCCTATCCCTCCCAACCAAAAAATCATGAGCGAATCCTCCTCAAACGACACGCGTTGCGCATACACCTACGCATTTTTTCTCATCCGCCTCTGGCTCGGCCTCCGCGCGTTTTTCGCCGGCCTCGAAAAATTTGAAAAAGGAGGCGCCTACTCGTTCACTGCTTATTATGAGAACATGGGACGCATGGCCTCCGGTATCACGGGCGCGTCATTTCTCCCGCTCTGGACCACGAGGCCCTTCGCCCACAGCATCGGCTACTTGCTGATTCTCGTCGGCGTGACCCTCCTCCTCGGCATCAAAACGCGTCTCACGCTCCTCGCCCACGGTCTCCTCTACGTCGCACTTTCTTTCGGCCTCATGGTGGTCCAGGAAGGCGAAGGCGTCGCTTGGCTCGGCATGCACGTCATCTTGGCAATTGGAGGCCTCTTGCTCGTTCAATACAACCGTTTCGCTCTCGCCCGAGACTAACTAAGCTCGTCCCAAACGCCCACGACCCGCCATGTCCGACCTCTCCTCCTCTCCCCTCACCCGCCGCGATTTCCTCAGCACGAGCGCCAAGCTCGGAGCCTTTATCGCCGCCGCTCCCTACGTCGCCCGCGGTGCCGACGGCACGGGATCCGATCAAGTTAACGTGGCCGTCATCGGCTGCGGTGAACAAGGCCGCATTCTGATCAATGCTGCGCTGAAAATCCCCGGTGTCCGCTTCAAAGCCGTTTGCGATATCTGGCCCGTCAACCGCAACTACGCAGAGAACATCCTGAAGAAGTTCGGCCACGATCCGAAGCCGTTCGAGGACTACCGCGAGTTGCTCGCCACCGTGAAGGATATCGACGCCGTGATTATCGCGTCGCCCGACTTCACACACGCCGAACACACCGTCGCCGCACACAAGGCCGGCAAGCACGTTTACTGCGAGAAACTCATGTCCAACACCGTGGAAGGCGCCCGCTCCATGGTGGTCGCCTCCCGCGAATCTAAGAAGCTTCTCCAGCTGGGGCACCAGCGCCGCAGCAATCCTCGCTACCAACACGCGAAGGATAAAATCGTCACTGGCAATCGCCTCCTCGGCCGGATCACGAACATCACCGGCGAATGGCACCGTGCCGTCTCCGCCGACCTCGGCTTCCCCGTCGGCAAAGGCCTCTCGGACGCCAAGCTCGCCGAATACGGCTACGCCAATATGCACGAGTTTCGCAATTGGCGTTGGTTTAAAAAATATGCCGGCGGCCCCATGTCCGACCTCGGAGCCCACCAAATCGACGTCTACAATTGGATGCTCGGCGTCAATCCTAGCTCCTGTATGGCCAGCGGCGGCGTCGATTACTACAAAACTCACGAATGGTACGACAACGCGATCGCCATCTTCGAGTATCCCACCAAGGAGGGCATCGTTCGCGCCACCTATAACGTGCTCACCACCACCAGTGCCGGCGGTGGCTATCATGAATATTTTATGGGCGACGAGGGTGCGCTAAAAATTTCGGAAAGTCCAAAAGCGACCAAACTCTACCGCGAGGCCCGCGCGCCCGAGTGGGACGAGTGGACCACCAAGGGCGTCGTGGCCGCTCCTCTGTCCGGCGAAGGCGCCCCTCCGGCCGTCAAGCCATGGGAAAAAGTGGGCGTCAAGAAACTCGGTGGCCCGTCCAAGGCCACCGTCGACGTCCGCGAGACTGCTGCACTCTCCGCGTGGGACATTCCGGTCACCCTCGATAAGGCGATTCACCAGCCCCACCTCGAAAACTTCTTCGACGCGATCCGCAAGGGCACTCCGCTCAACTGCTCCGGGGAATCCGCGTTTGCCACCGCCGTCACCATTCTCAAGATCAACGAGGCCGTCGCCGCGCAAAAGACCCTCACCTTTGCCCCTAGCGATTTCATCGCCTGATCTGAAACTCTTCCTCCCGACCCTTCCCATGAAACGTTCCCGTCTGTCTCTCCTCCTCGCCCTCATCGCGCTCACGAGCGCGGCCCAAGCTGCGGATCAAGTTCCGCTCAAACTGGAGCTGCCCAAGCCACTCTTCGCCGGCACTCCCCGCCCCATCCAACTTCCCAACCTCGAGAAACCCCGCTCCGGCAAACGTCCGGACCTCATGGTCCCCGCCGGCACCGTCAATCTCTCCAAGGGGAAAACCGTCACCAGCAGTGATCCTCTCCCCGTCATCGGCGAACTCACCTTCCTCACCGACGGTGACAAATCCGGCACGGACGGCACCTACGTGGAGCTCGGGCCAACCCCTCAATGGGTGCAGATCGACCTCGGTGCCTCCGCCAAAGTCGCCGCCATCGCCGTCTGGCACTTCCATTCCCAAGCACGCGTCTACCACGACGTCGTGGTGCAGGTGTCGAACGACAAGGATTTCAAGACCGGCGTCACGACCGTTTATAACAACGACGACGACAACTCCTCGAAACTCGGCAAGGGCAAGGACCTCGCCTACATCGAGAACTTCGAAGGCCGCCTCTTCGAGGCCAAGGGTGCCGCCGGTCGCTACGTCCGTCTTTATAGCAACGGCAACACGTCCGACGAACTGAACCACTACTGCGAAGTCGAAGTTCACGGATCAGTGGCAAAGTAAGCTCTCCCAAAGTTCATTACATTCAGAAAGGGCGGACGATTTGTCCGCCCTTTCTTGTGCCCGGACACGACGCACGTCTCAATGCTACCCATGTTCGCCCCCTTTAGTCGCTGGCTGCCCCTCGCGCTAGTCGCGTTAGCTGCGCTCTGGCTGCGGACCCATGACCTCGCGCGGCGCCCGATGCATGCCGACGAGGCCAATCAGGCCATCAAGGTCGGGGACCTGCTCGAACACGGTCGCTACGCCTTCGACCCTCGCGACCATCACGGCCCCACGCTCTACTACGCCGCACTACCGATCGCGTGGGCACGTGGCCAAACGACCATCGCCTCGCTCGACGAAACCACCGTCCGCCTCGTGCCCGCACTCGCCGGGACACTCGGCGTCTTGCTGCTCTTCGCCCTCGCCTCGCCCCTCGGTCACTGGCCCGCCCTCGCCGCCGCCGCACTCATGGCAGTCGCTCCAGCTTCGGTCTACTACAGCCGCTACTTCGTTCAAGAAACCCTCCTCGTCACTTTTTTCCTCGCCGCCCTCGTCTGTGCCCAGCGCTGGTGGCGCACGGGACGCTCATCATGGATCATCGCCGCCGGCGCGTGTGCGGGTCTCATGCAAGCGACGAAAGCCAGCGCGCCGCTCTTCGCCGCGTCCGCTCTCATCGCCCTCGCCGTCGTGGTCCGCGCCCGCCCGGCCTCGGCCCGCCTCACTCGCGACCTCGTCCTCGCTCTGTCGGCCGCGCTCGTCGTCGCCGCACTCTTCTATTCTTCGTTCGGTACTCACATCACCGGCCTTCACGACGCCATCGCCACCTACACCCACGCCGGCGGTCGCGCGGCCACCGGCACCAGCGGACACGAAAAACCCTTCTGGTATTATCTCAGCCTCTTCGGCTGGTACCGCGAAGGAGGACTTCTCTGGCAACAGCTCGCCTTCGCCCTACTCGCCGCCGCCGGCTTCGTCGTCGCCTTCGCTACTCGCCAAAAACTCCTCCGCTGGACCGCCCTCTACACGTTGCTCGTCGTGATCGCCCTTTCGCTCACGCCCTACAAAACCCCCTGGCACGCCGTGCACCTCGTACCCGGCTTCGCCATCCTCGCCGCCGGCGCACTGGCAGCCCTCCCGTTTCGTCCGCTGGCCCTGGCCGTCGCCAGCGGGGTTCTGTTCCTGCAAATCAACCAAACCCACCTCGCTGCTTTCCTCCGCCCCGCCGACGCTCGCAATCCCTACGCCTACGTTCACAGCTCCCCCGACGTCCGTAAAATCCGCGCGCTCGCCGACTCCGCCCTCGCTCGCACTCCCGGCGCCACCATTCGCGTCATCAGCGAAGAATACTGGCCGCTCCCGTGGTATCTGCGCGCAGTTCCGGCGGCCTCCGTCGGCTACTGGTCGGCGCCACCGGCCGACTGCGACGGTGCCCTCGTCATCGCTTCAGCCACCCACGCCGTCGCCGTTCGCGCCCGACTCCACGGTGACTACCACGAATCCTACCTTGGACTTCGCCCCGGTTTCCTCTGCGTAGTGTTCACGCCTGTCACCACACTCCCATGACGTCGCCCCCACGCTACTCCCTCGTCGTTCCTTTCTACAATGAAGCGGGCAACATTTCCCCCCTCATCGCCACCGCCGTCGAAGTCCTCGACACTCTCCCACACCCCTATGAGATCATTCTAGTCAACGACGGCAGCACCGACGCCACCGCCGCCGAAATCTCCGCTTGCATCGCCCGATGGCCACAATGCCGCGCACTCCACCAACCGCGCAACCTCGGGCAAGCCACCGCACTCCTTGACGGCCTCCGTTCCGCCCGCGGCGAAATTCTCCTCGCCATGGACGGCGACGGCCAGAACGACCCGCGCGATTTCCCTCTCCTGCTCGCCCCTGTCGAGGCCGGCACGCTCGATGTCGCCTGCGGCTGGCGCCACGACCGCCACGACTCATGGCTCCGCCGCCGCATGTCGCGCCTCGCCAATCTCGTCCGTGGCCGCGTCCTCGGCGACCACCTCCACGACAGCGGCTGCCAACTTCGCGCGATGCGCCGCGAAGTCGTCGCCTGCCTCTTCCCCTTCGAACTGCTGCAATCGTTTCTCCCCGCCATCGTCGTTGCCGCTGGTTTCCGCCTCGGTGAATTCCGCGTGCGCCACCACCCGCGCACCCGGGGCGAAGCCAAATACGGCCTCCGTCAACTTTGGCTGCGCCCCACGCTCGCGATGTTTCGCCTCCGCCGCATCCTCCGCGCCCGGCCATGAACTGGCCCGCATTCCACCACGAAGCGATGGCGACCACCTTCGCCATCGTAATCGCCGACCACCCCCGCGACTATGCGCGCCAAGCCGCCGCCGCCGCTTTCCGTGAGCTCGACCGACTCGAAAGCGAACTCAGCCGCTACGTCGAATCCAGCGATATCGCCCGCGCCAACCGGCTCGCCGCTGGCGAAACAATCTCCATCGGTGAAGATGCGCTCCACGTCCTGCTGATCGCCGCCGACGCCTCACTGGCGACCGATCGCGCCTTCGATACCGCCTACGCTTCGGAGCGCCTCCCCCATCAACCCGCAGACGCCCCCCTCTTCACCCTCGACCCGGCCGCCCACACGCTCACGTCGCACACCGCTCGACTGCACCTCGACCTCGGCGCCGTCGGCAAAGGCTACGCCCTCGACTGTATGGCCGCGCAACTTCGCGAGTGGGCCATCACCACCGCCTGCCTGCAAAGTGGGGGCAGCACCGCCCTAACGCTGGCAGCTCCCGCCGGACACACCGGCTGGCCCATCGGTATCGGAGAAGACGTGACGCACCGGATGCTCACGCTCACGGACATCGCGCTCAGTGGTTCCGGCATCGCCGTGCAAGGCGCCCACCTCATCGATCCCCGCACCGGTGCACCCTCGCCGCGCGCCACCCGCACTTGGGCCCTCGCCCCGACCGCAGCACTTTCGGACGCGCTTTCCACGGCGTTTTTTATTTTTTCCGAGGAGGAAATCGCGGCGTTCTGCGCCGCCCATCCGGAAATCGGCGGGGCCAGCGCGGGCTCCTCCACGCAACTGAACGTCCACGGCGCGCTCGCCCGTTATCCGGCCACCGCATCCGTCTGATCGGGCTCAGATTGTGCCGGGATTCCTCGCCGTCCGCTCGGCCGTCGGGAACGAGCCCCCGGACAATTTACTGTCCTTCCGCGTCGGAAAAATCCTTCCTTCCCACACACCCATGCACGCACCCACCAACCTCCAGCTCATCGGCAGTGAAGTCGCCATCGTCTGGGACGACGGTGCGGAAAGTTATGTGACCTTTGAAAAACTCCGCGCGGCGTCGCCCAGCGCCGCCAACATCGGCGAGACCGATATCCTTGGTAATAAATACGGCGGCGACGGCCCGAAGAAATTCCCCGGCGTGCACGTCGTCGGCTGGGCCATCGTCGGCAACTACGCGGTCCGTTTCGATTTCAGCGACGGTCACAATACCGGCCTCTACAGTTACGACTATTTGCGGCGACTCGCGGCCACGTGAGTCGATGACCGCGGCCCTGCACGAGTCCGAGGCAGGAGCCCGCTTGCGGGCGATGCGCCGACCTTTCATTTTTCCATCGCCTACCCGCACGCTCTTCCACCACGCACTTCTCCATTCATGAGCACCTACGTCTTCCCCGCCCGCACCACGACCGCCGCCATCGAACTCGGCGCGACGCTCCAGCCGAAATTCGGCCCTGACGGCCTGATCCCGTGCATCACCCAAGACGTGCACACGGGCGAAGTCCTGATGTTCGCCTTCATGAACGCCGAGTCGCTCAGCCACACGCTCACGACAAAAAAAGCCACCTACTGGAGCCGCTCGCGCAACAAACTCTGGGTGAAAGGCGAAGAATCTGGCAACGTGCAGCACCTCCGCGAAGTCCGCACCGACTGCGACCAAGACGTGCTCCTCATTAAGGTCGAGCAAACCGGCGCCGCCAACGCCAGCTGCCACAACGGCTACAAATCCTGCTTCTACCGCAAACTCGCCGACGACGTGAACCCCGCCGACCCCGCGTCCTTCAAACTCCAGTTTACGAGCCAGCCCCTCTTCGACCCCGCCACGGTCTACAAGAAAAAATAAGGTCTCATGGGGTGAAAAGTGGTGGACGCCCTCGCGGAGAAGAAATTCGTAATCGCGATTGGGGCGCGGAATTTCGCTGAGCAGACGGCGTCACGGACGCGGGTGAGGCTCGCGAAGGATTTGGCGGCTCCGGGATTCGCATCATCACCGTTTGGTGCCACGTAGAAATCCACGCCGCTCGCGGTGAGCGCGGCGATCGCCAAGAAAGCGAATCGTTTTCCCCACCTGCACAAACGCCCAACAGAACGTCTCACAAATCAAACTTCACCTGCAAAATGTAGAGCGCGGGATCGACGATGCGATACGCCAGCGGCGTGCCGTCGGGGAAGGCCCCCACGGGTTGAAGTCGGCCGTCTTCGCCGAGATTGCGGGCGTTGAGCTGGATGCTGGCGCCGACCTTGTTGGCGAAGAGTTTCATCCGGTAGCTCACAAACGCGTCCACGTAATAATGGGACTTGTCGTAGATCGGACGATTAGGATCGAGCTCGGTAATCGACGCGGGGAATTTCTGCACGCCGTAGTAGCCGATGCCGCCTTTGTCTTCCCAACGCACCGCGCCGCCGACATTAAAATTCCGCAGGATGCGGTGCTGCGTGAGCCCAGCCAGCTGGTAATTCGTCGAAGCTTTGACGCGATAACGACGAATCTGCGGATTCGATTTCCCCTGCTGTTGCTGTAAAATCTTGAAGGGCAGGTCGACGCTGTTGGTGAAATAACTGTGCGCCGTATTACCGCCGTAGGGAGTATCCCACCACAGCGTGCCCGTGCGCGGATCGACGATCTTCGTCCAAAACGGCATTCGGCGCGCGATCCAGTCGGTGGTTGCGGGGTTGACGTTGGTGTTGATGGTCTCGGTGTCGCTGAACGACGATTGCACCGTCCAGTATTTACTCGGATTGAAATTCAACTCGATCTCCGTGCCCCGCGACTCCACGTCTTGGGTCGAGGAAATGCCAGGATCGGGGAGTTGGAGTTCATTTTGCTCCTCGAGGGAAAGTCCCGTTTGACGAGCAATCTCGGCGTCCACCTGCGCGGTCGAAAACGTCGGATTGAACTGCGTGATCCATGCGCGGGCGTTGTTCACCAACTGGTGCGCGTCGTTTTGAAAC
>Ga0209550_10000844_pt1 | contig 29386 bp, 24 predicted proteins | sample LauGreSuBDMM15SN_2_FD_187567 | JGI IMG/M metagenome (GOLD analysis project Ga0209550, IMG submission 187567) | Freshwater lake microbial communities from Lake Michigan, USA - Su13.BD.MM15.SN (SPAdes) (version 5) | ecosystem: Environmental > Aquatic > Freshwater > Lake | place: Lake Michigan... | reverse complement strand
ATAGTCATAAGAAAACAAGTCGTTGCATAGTTGCATTCCCGCAAACGTTTTATACAATATGCCGGGTTCATACCACTCTTTGTGCTTATGCACGATCTCATTTTCACCGACGATGGCGTCGTATTCTATGTCCGGGTCAGAATATAAAAAAAATGCTTTTACATTGGAAAACAATGACATGTATCGCTGCCACTGTGATTTAAATTTATCATAATCTTCTGTGTGCGATGCGATGATTAATAGAATTATATCATAGTGTTTCTTTTCGTGTTTGGTTTTATGATGAATGTTTACGACGGGGCGCATTGTATACATATCTTTATGGAAAGATATCTATATGATTTTTTACACCTTTTTTTTATTTCAAACGCCCGTCTATTTTACAGGATAATTTATCACAAGATCATGCGTGTGGGTGAACTCTGTGGCACGTCCATATGAATACACAAGATGGTATTTGATATGATTTGTACACCAATCATGGCCCACGGAATAACAAATTGTAGAATATACTTGACAACATCCATAGGAAGTCTTTTGAAAGCAGACATTATTGATATTTTTTGATTTGATATGTGTAATAAAAAAGGTTTCAATTTTCGGCGATTTACCAATCACATGGGTCTAATTCTTCGTTTCTCTAAAACAATACGAAATTGCTCAAAAGCTCTTCATATCGCGGAGGCAAATTGCTGTTCTCTTTCACAGACTGTTTCGTGATTTGATTCCGGGGGCGAATCAAAATATCTTGGAAATTCTCAATGCGTTCTCTCAACTTCTCTTCATCTGTATACTGTTCTTTGTTGAATTCTTGGTGCGCAAAATTCTCCAATTTATTCTTAATAAACTTTGCGTCGCCGAAATAAGACAAATGCCAACCGCCCTTGTCTATAATAACATAGGGTTTATTCATACGAATGTGTTGTGGTTTACATTCGCATATAACATATCCTTCATAGGTAGCAATCTTCGGATGCAACCATACTTCGCTCATAATTGCGTTCAAATTGTAATAGAAAAACTGTTGATGAAGGCTTGCCACCTTAAATTCGAAACTATCCTTTTGTTTGAGTTCGATCAATTTTGATGGATTTGGAATTTCATCCACGTCTGTAATTAAAATCAAATCGTCTTTACGTAATGCCAGTTGTGATATTCCGCGGTCAATCGCATTTCGTTGATGATTTTCATTTTTCCACTGTTCGTTCTCTTTTATGTCTGGCACGATCAAATCATCTACCACAACATGAATAATTTTGTGATGAAATTCTTTATAGCGATCCTTGTTCTCATTGTAATACAGAGGTTTGTCTTTGCCCGCATGTGTCTTCGTTGCCTCCGTTATAACAAAATAATCGACGACATCATTCAGCACTGTCATGCGATAATATAACATCTCGAGTTCGTTATAAAACGTGAAACCGTCGATCAAATAGCGCGGTCTTTTGATAGGAATAAATTCGTCGACTGGACTTTGTTCTTGCAGTAATACCGGCTCTGATTTTTTTATTACTTCTTCTACAAAAGGCACAGTCATTTTATCTTCTTCCTCTGGTATCGGAGGAAGCGTGGATTCAATAGGTGTGAACTCGTTTGTAAATTCAGGTTCCTCCTCTTCCTCTGACGAAAGAATGGGACCCGCCTCCTCCATGAAATTTGGTTGATTGTAATAATAGCGGATTTGTAAAATAAAGTTTTGAATATCATCCATCCGATATTCCAAGGAGTTATCTCCAATTGAATCGTCCTTCTTATTACGAATGTGAAATAAGTCTTGATCGTCATATATACGAGGGTCAACCAATCCTCTGCACTGATACTTATGACGATGCAAACTACGAAACTCGGGGGGATAATATAGTCCTTTCTCGTCATAATCTGCGGGAGATAAGAAATTGTAGAACACCATACTGATGCCAAGATCATCTGCTACACCCAACGTAGCGTTTATTTTGGGATCGTTCTTCTTTATTTCGTCGCAATAATTCACAACCACGTCTCTCGATACAATAAATCCTGCTCCATGCAAAAATATGAATTTGTCGTCCAATTGTTTTCCAAAATAGGTGTTTACAAAATTTATTTCTTCTTGTTTTTGAGGAACATTGGGTAACATATAAAATTGACTACCTACATATCCAGTGCGAGACTGTGTATTTAAATAGTTCAACAGCCGCGGAATATGATAAAACGAGGATAGATTCGTTCTTACCATGTAGTCATAGGTAAAAGATTCGTTACACAAATTCATTGCATGAAGCGTTTTTAATAAAATTCCCGGAACATTGCATTCGGGGTGTTTATGCACAATTGAATCTTCCGTGACCAATAAATCACAAGGGATAGTTTCGTCTGAAAATAGAAAAAAAGACTTTACGTCAGGAAACGCGTTCATGTAGGAACGCCAACAGTTGATAAAAAAATCATAGGTTTCACACCTGGATGCAATAATCAAAATAATGAGTTTGTAGTCCTTTTTCTTTGTAAACTCTTGGTGCGCCTGATCGGATGCAAATTTTACGTCCATCATTCTATAAATATATACATAGAGCATATATTTATATCAAATTCAGCAAATATATTTTACATGATCGATGCCAAATAACTGCCTTGGAAATCTTCAATTCCAGTATGTGTTAAATTGATTGTAACATCCACGTAAATCTCGCCGCCCATCTTTGACCAACGATGGCAAAACAACCAATCTTCGGAATAATAATGGTCATCTTCTACGCCACAGTCGAAAAGCGCATACGCGAAGTTATTCTCTGTTCCTACTAAAAATCCAACATCGTCCGTATATTTCGTGGAAGGAAACGCCTTAAACATCTTCTCGAGCATGCCGCGTTGGATCATCATAAATCCCGTCGCCAAATGTTTCACTCTCGCCAAATTTTGATCAATGGATAACGTGTTTGTCAAATAGTTCATATTATAATTCAACAAATTGTATTGTAGATAAAGTTCATCGTCAATTCCCTTAGTCACTGACGAATTATCACGACGATCAAACCAGGATTGAATCACATTCGCGTTTTTGCCGTCTTCTGTTTTCGCCAAAAGTTTTTGCCAATTGTGGCGTTTCAATGGGTATACTCCACCAACCAAGGGTTTGTTTGAAAGGATCAATTTCAAGACATCCACTGGCGACCAACTAATATCATTGTCAATAAAAATAATGTGCGTCATCGCAGGGTCATTCATGGCCTTTGCTACCAAATTGTTTCTCGCGCGAGACACCAAACTATCGTTTCTGCAAAATTGGATGTGCAATGGTATGTTTAGTTTGCGGAATACATCCTGCATGCTCATCATGCATTGCACGTAGGTGCAATAGCATAAACTTGCGAAACAGGGGGTCAATAAATACACAACCGGCTTGTATTTTACAATATAATCTGCGATTCTTTTTTCTAGACTTTCATCCGCAACATTTTCCTGCGCGCCGCTATTCTCTGGTGTCGACTGTGGGACGTCATTCGACTGTGGGACCACCGGATCCTCACTTACTTCAAACACTATATTGTCTTCCGTAGACATTCGTATATAGAGTATAGTGTTCGAGTTTTTATATAGATTTATTAACAATTAATTATCCGATAAGATGTTAGATGGTGTCCCTGCATTATTTATAGTAAATAAATCCCGAATAAGATAGGTAATTTTATACAACGACCGTTGTATGCATCACGTATATAAATGTTTGTATATATGTGATGTTTCTGTGGTTTACAATATTTTTATTTCAAATTTCTTTTTGTTTATGGTTTTGTTTTTTTATACCAGCGAAGATTTAAAATGGCACGCTCCAATGGAGCGTCCTTTCAAATCGTTACTGGAATCTGACCCTTGCGGAATTAAAATGTCCCATTTTAATTCTTCAAGGGTTTAAGCGGTGGCGACAACAACCTCGGCCTTGACAAAGTGGGGCTTCATGAACTTTTGGAGGTTGAAATAGGTCAACTTGTCCTCCTTGCTGAGCTTGAGAAGCTTGGTGAGCTTGTTATCGGGGTGGATAATGCGGCCGTTCTCCTTGTCCTGAAGGTTGTTGGCGTGAATGTACACGTTCAACTCCTTGCTAACGTCCGTGCGCGCCATCTCGGTGCCGATCTCCTTTCCGAGGAACTCGGCAAGCTCGTCGCTAATGCGCGTGGGCTTCACGAAACCAGAAGGCTTGCGGTTACCGCTGTTCTTGCGCTTCTTCGACGAAGCCTTTTGGGCATTCTTGAGTTCACGGACGACTTGCTTATCCAAGTTCTTGAACTCGTTCTTGAGCGTGGAGACCACAGCATAAAGTTGCTGGATTCTCGCACCAAACTCGTTCAACTTGGTAACGAGAGCGGGGGTCTCGACCGTGGCGGTAGTTACAACAGCAGTAGTAGTAACGGCGGCGCTGGTCTCGGCAACAGGGGCGACGGCAACATCGGCCTTGGGCTTCTTGGCGCGAGGGGCCTTGGCGGCGACCGTGACCGACGCAGAAGCAGTCGTGGCGGCGGCCGATGCAGAAACGGGGGTGGTGGTCTTATCAGCGGTGGACTTTGCAACTCTAACCATGGTAGCTAGTATATCCTATTAGGATGATTTGCTTTTAAGTGATTTCTCGGATAAATATATATTTATAAAAGTTCGGGTCATCTCCAGACCATTTATAGTGACAAATGATTTGGAATTCATTTTTTATTTTTACGCATAAATAAAATGAAAAAACGCAACTAAACAATAGATTCGTATAACCAAGGCATGGCTGTTCTTGCCGGAACAGATACCATCGTTAATCCAGACAATGCATGGAATGTCCCCAATTTACGATGATCTTCGTCGATCCCGCTATATACCATATTTTCGAAAACAAGTAAGCAGGCCATTTGTAATTGACGATAATTTAATTCAGATGGGTATATTGGTCGATTGAAAATGGATTCGAACGGACCATGAAACGGGCAAATTCTATTGCGTACTGGTCGTGGCATTTGTCCGCGATAATTCCAGATTTCGTATAAAATTCGATAAAGTCTGCCGTATTCATTGTGCGTTAAATTCGTAAACCACGCGCTTTGTGTATAATTTCCTATTTGATCTATTTCCGCAAACAACTCGCGAATACGTTGATCTATTGGTCGATTGCGCATTTCACGAATTCGGTTCAACCTTGCCACGGATTCATCGTCTTGAATGGATGTCACATTTATAGGCGGTTGATATTGATCATAATCTAGTTCGGCTGCCCGAACGGTATTATTATTATTCACAAGGTTTTGTCGCAGAGACCTTTGTGGAGGCATGGAATTGTTTTCCACATTTCTTTGTGGAGGTGAAGAATTTTGAGCATAACCATTTCGTATTGTTACTGAGGTTTTATTTTCATTGCGAAAATCTTCGAACAGCATGATTGATGTATTATAAACACGTATTATGTCCGTAACAATATTGGGTGGCATTTTTTCACGATTATATGGGTTTATTATCGCGTAACCATTTGATTTTACCAAATGCATTAAGGATGAAATATGAAATCCATAAATAAAGTCCTTATCGTCTTTGTAACTAAAAAATTGAGAAAATGGTATTTCGGGCAACGGATCCATGGTTACAAAATCGGTGTCATTCACACATAAACTTCTATTTTTTAACGCGGGTCCTCTTGACCGGATACATACCCGCACAAGTCGTCCTCTAAATGCGCGTTGAATTGTAATCGCCGAGCTTATTTTTTTATAATGTGTTTCTAATCGCTCTATCAATACTGGCTTTGTTCCTGTAATATGCAACTTATACGATTTTGCAGCCTCCTTTAATTCGGCGAGTTTGAATGCCATAAGATTAATTTTCTTGTTCGCATAATTATCATAAGATATGACAAGCCCAGCGTCTATCGGACTTTTTTTATGAAATGTGCGCTTTGGTTTTATTTGTTTCATTATTGTTGTTATGAAATTATTTTGAGAACAATCTGTTGTTGTGAATGAATTACTCATTTTCACGTTTTCGGGCGAACATTCAACGTTGAAAATTGCAAAATTCGAACTCGTTTCCATCCGCTTGATATATAGAAACATAATTTTTATTTATGTGTTTTTTCAAATATCATAATTTTCTCGCTCGGTAATTTATGTGTTGTTACATGGACATTTTTGTTATACATGGGTTGGGTAGATTTCAATTTGAAATATTTTTTGGTAATGGAATTCATATCTTTCACCAAATCGTATTGTTCCACTGTGTTCTCCGAACCATATCCCGATAAAATATAGCACAATTTTCCACCCGGTTCGAGAACATGGTGACATAATTGTATCGTTTTTTCCCAATAGTTTTCTAACCATTCCTCGTATGTTTTATAGAGTTCCGTGCTTTGGTTTGCACTATCATAAAGTTCTAATTTATAATAAGGAGGACTGAAAAAAACAACATCAAAATGCCCCTTATATTTATTTAAAAACGCAGAGTTTACGGCCAAATGTTCAGATGGTTTGCAATAAATTGTTGTTGTTTTCTTTGGTGCGAGAACATGTGACAAGAGTTTGGTTTTTTTACATACACTAGGTATAACATCTGTTCCTACATATTCTGTCACACCGGGACACTCCAAAAAACCATACATATAAGATGACCACCCCAATGTCGGTGTGAAAATTTTTGTCCCATGCAACACGCGTTGATTCAAGGAATAGACCAAATAGGGGTTCAAAATAGACGCTCTAAAATAATACGAGGAAAAAACGCTGCCTATTCTCCCTTCTTTTATGTAATGTATCGCACTTGGTGTTAATAACTTATAATCGATATGATTTCGTAGATATAAATCCTCCACCATATCTAAAAATGTGAGTTGATTCTCTATACCGGACTTGGTTTTCTTTAAAATGTCATCGGCGTATATGTTACGAATCAGGTTTTTGTATACAATTTCCTCGTTGTTATTCATTTGTTGAGATTTCATCGGCGGTATATCAATGTGCAACTTGTCAGGATGTATTTGTAACGATAAATTATAAAATCGTGTTAAATATTCGTTTCTATGAATAATGTTCTGATAGAGTTCTTTTATATCGTCACGTGTCACTTTTTTGTTTTTAATATACTCTTTCAATGACATGTCTCGAACCGTTGCAGAATTAAAAAACGCTGTGAACGTGTTTTGTGGTTCGGTTGGTTTTGAAAACCGACGTAGGAAGTCATGTAATGTGAGATATTCCATTAGGGGGTTATATACCTGGGAGAAAAGATTTATGTGAAAACTGTAAAAATTGAAGGAGTTTATACTTAGCCGCGCACATTTGCCTTGATACGTCTTTATTGGTTTCTTTAATTTTTACGTAATTTCGATACCCGAAAAGTAAAAACAAATTTCTCCCTGAGAAAATCCGTTTTGGACATTTATAAATGTCCAATTTCCAAACCCCAACCCTTTTCTTTGTTTTAAAATGTTGAAAAATCGATTTTACTGCATAATGCTTTAAATTCCAAAAAAATAACGCAAAAACACCACTGCATAAAATTTTGGGGCCTTGACCAGCCCGCGAAATACGAGAAACGGTTTCCGCTTTTGGAAACCGTTGACGTAAAATCTCGCATTTTTACACGTTTCCGATACGTATTGCCATTTATGTATATATGTATGTAGTTTCCCAAAAATATTACCACTGCATAAAACTTAAATTATGCATTGTGGAAACCGATACATAAACAACGGGTGACATACCATATATGCTTTATATTTGAAAACGTTTTCGACGGGTTTTTGCTGCATAAATGGGCGTTTCCGGCGTCCTGAAAAATGTCCAACGCCCCCTTTTTCGGGAAACGAAAATGACATTTTTTCAAGGGTCGTTCAAAAATCGTTCAAAATACGAGGTTTTTTGAAAGCATCGAATTCGGCGTGCGGTTCTTTAGGCGTTTTATTTTGTATCCATACTATAACTGGTTTTGGAAACAACAAAAACGTTAAAAACGTATGGAATCGATTATAAAAATTACGAACGATTTGCCGAGTGACGAACAAAATAATGACAACGATACTACTGACGACACGTCGATCGAGGAAACCAATGAGAAACATGCGAAACGCAAATCGAATCCCTCCTATTATTGTAAACATTGCAAATTCACATCTAAAAATAAAACAGATTTTTCGAGGCACGAAAAAACAGCGAAGCACATTGCACAATTGACTGCAAATTCAACGGAAACCACGATCGCGCCGTCCCCTGCAACATCCTATTGTTGCCAACAATGCAATAAAGAATATAAAAACAGAAGCGGATTGTGGAAACACGCACAACAATGCGAAGCAAGTGCGAAATCGGAAACGTCTTCGCAAATTGAAGCTCAAGTGTCCCCTGTAAACACGATGGTTTCAAATGAAATGATAATGTGTCTTGTTCAACAAAATAAAGAGTTGCAAACAACGCTCATTGAATTGGCAAAAGAAGCGAGAACCGTAAATAACACAAGCAACACCACGAACAACCAATTTAATTTAAACGTGTTTTTAAATGAAGAATGCAAAAACGCGTTGAACATACAAGAATTTATAGATTCTATCAAAGTCACATTGGAAGATTTTATGGAAACGGGCCGGTTGGGTTACATGCAGGGGATCACGCGCATATTAGTGGATGCTGTTCATAAATTAGATGTAAAGTTACGCCCATTCCACTGCACGGACATAAAACGAGAAACTCTTTATATTAAAGACAAGGATACGTGGGAAAAGGCAAACGCTGAAAAAACAAAACTGCGTAATGCAATTACGCAAGTGGCGAGAAAAAACTTGAGCATGTTAGGTGTATGGCAAGCACAAAATCCCGATTTTGTGAAGATAAATACTCCAGAATGTGAAGAATTTATTCGTCTCTCTTTAGGTGTAGTTGGGTCGCAATATTTAGAGGAACAGTATAAAACTGAAGATCGTATCGTGAAAAACATTTTAAGAGAAATTGTGATCGACAAAAAGGTTTCGCATATCGATAATTCGTAATTTATTCGAATGATGAAATATTCTTTATGAAAGCCGTAAAGAATATTTGTAATTTGTTTTGTTTTATTATTGCGTTGCGCACATATCTTGTTATCTAAACCAATGAGGAATTAAATCCACCCCCTGCGGATTACACCTTTTCTCATTTACAAGGAATGGTCGCCCTCATTGCCAACGCAAAAAGGTGTAAAATCTTTAACGGTTTAATTTGCCGACCCGTCGTCGCCCTCTGTCTTAGGCTTTCTGTTGCCAACGTTGCGCTTTCCGCGCACCGTAGTAAACCCATCGCCCTTTGCATCACCGTCTTCGCGGACGACGGAACGCGGACCAGAGCGCTTATCGTCGCGATTGCGGAGACCCTCGTCACGAGGAGGGCGGGCGCGGCGAATAGGGCGAGCCGCGGGTTCGTCAGTCGGGCGAGTGAAACGGCGCGTCTCACACATGAGAGATCCACCCTTAATTCCAGCCACGTCCGTGGCCTGATACTCGTGTGCAGTGTTTGACGACTTAATAAGCGTAAACTCTACATATTCTCCCTGAACAAGATACTTGTATTGAGAATTCGTGACGCGGATGCTGGAATAGTGAATAAAAATGTCCTTCTTCTCCACCTCGCCGTCGCCGTCGCTTACGGTAATAAAACCATAACCCGCCTTATTGTTAAACCACTTTACTTGTCCCAAAATTCTGTTCGGCTGAGCGTCGCTGGAAACTTCCTCGCTGGAACTCATCGTGTGTAACCCGGGGAATTATGGTTTATAGATGAATATGTGTTTATATTGTTTTGGAAATATTTTATTTTCCAATGCATTGTGCATTACATCTTGCATTTCGTTGCGCCTATACAGACACTGCAAATAATCGATATAATCCGTCATAATTTGGAGAACCTGTATAGGACAAATTGTAACAATACTTCAAATAGATGTGGATGTTTTCACCAAATGCGAACAATTGTGCATCTAGGTTCTCCCATGATTTTAATTCTTTGCGAAGTAAATTTTTGGGGTGACAAAGGTGGGTTTCGGGAATACCATTGCCATTTGGCGCATCTATTGTTTCCCATGGTAACTCTTTTCTACATAAAACCATATACATGTACCCCAATGAAATTAGGTCATCTCGCCTGGATCCATTCTCTCCACAATGGATATTATAACTTGCGTATTTTGGAGAACCCAAAATCGAGTCTTTTTTTTCAAGGTTCTCGAGATGGTTTAATTTATCATCCACATAAAATGTGGACAAACCAAAGTCTATGATATAGAGTTCGTTGTTGCGGATCATAAAATTTTGAGGTTTTATGTCTCGATGCAAAACATAGTGAGTGTGAATGGATTCTATTATCGATATGGCGCTCGCCATAATCCTATCGACTTTTTCCTTTGAAAGATCGGATTTAAAAAGATCGAGAAGAGAACATTCATAAAAAGACATCACACAGGCGGCATTTTCTTGGAAAATACCAAACCAATGAATTAACGGCACGGTTCGGCAACCATGTTCATGTAGATACTTTAATATTGTGGTTTCATGTTTTAATATACGAAACTGACTTTGTGTGGTTTCGAATTTTATAGCCACCGGTTCCAACGTTTTATAGTGGCATCCCCGATGCACTTCACCAAAGTTTCCTTGGCCGATCTTTTCTAGTAATGTATATTTATTTCCAACTCGGAGAGAACCTTGCATCGAGAGGCATGAATTTTTCCGTTTCTGGAAAGAATTCCGAGAATATCTCTATATTTTTTAGGGACAGTATGTATAGAGCGCCGAATATGAAATTCGTTACACAGTTGCTGGATGAATTCGAAAAAAATTATGTGTATTTGAACATAGTCGTTCAAACGATATATTTCGCGGTGTTTTTGGGAATTGTCTATATAAACACATCCTATTTGAGACAACTGAATATTTTGACACAATTTGTGGTATGTGCATTTTTAATGATACGTTTTCATCCCTTCCGAAAACATGAGTTTCATCAATACGACGCGGGGATTATATTTAGTTGTGCGTTGTTTTTACTTTTTAATTTGGGAGTCGTGGAATCCGTCAAACAATATTTACCGTCGTTGGAAATGAAATAAAATCATAAATGGAGTATACACAAACTATGCTCGAAGAAACAGAAATACATAACATCTATGAAAATGCAAAGAAAGACCCGTCTTTGTTCTCTACCTTGGATATCGAAAAGATGCTTTCTTCTGTTGAAAATGAAAAAAACGACTATCTTGAGAACAAAACAACAACCACTGTAACACAAGAAATATATGAAAAATTATCGGAATTACCTTTGTCAGGCGAATTCGTCGCAGTTCTCTGCAAAAAACTCATTGGATATCGTTATGTAGACGAGATACATGAATTACATAAAGGAAAAGTGGTATCTTGGATAAGAATTCGAAAAACCGCAACGCAAGAACAGTTGGAATCCACGGGAGAACTAAATTTCGAACCTTATTCGATTCAACCCAAATTGACAGGCACGGGAATTGTTGTCAATATTAAATTTTCAGATAAAGGCACAAATGTTGTGATATCTAACCCACCAAATCAACGATTTACGCAATACCGGTTTGACGACTGTTATACGTTTCAAAAAATGTCGGAGGAAGAACAATTGATATTGATGGCTTACGAGTATTTGGATAAAAATAAAAGTTGATGTGGGTAATTATTCTATCTTTATAGTATATACTGAATATTATAAACATGGAAATACAGAAAGGTGGTGATTTAGGAGCAGATGCAGCATTCAAAAAGATATTAAGTATTGGATACGAATTTGAATGCAGTGATCTTGCGAAATTATCTCTCCATTCGAATAAGAAAACCTTTATCAATTCGGATCTCGCATTGAGAATCTTGAAAGAAAAAGTAGACAGAAAAAGCATAAAATACGTGGACGACCCCCACTATCTTCATGTGAGAATTCCTATTCATAAAAAGGGGAGCGACACGCTAGTCATGACGGATGCGGAAGAACAGGAAGACGAAGATGAGTTTTTGAAAGAGTTGAAAGAAGAGTTTCCCGAAGAATACGAAGAAGAAATAAAACAAAAAAAACAAATCGAACTTGAAAAGAAAGAGAACGAATCCTATCTAGAGTATTTTTTTGAAAATCGTAAAACAGACAATAAAGAAACCGTTAAATTTTTCATTACCAACGATTTGGCAGAAACCGCATTTAATAAAATGTTGAAAGAAAAGTGCAAGGGACTAACCATACCAAAAAACGACATGTATTTTTTCAAAACCAACAAGGGTAAACTATATGACATCAAGTTTTCGGAGGAAATTGCGACAAGCGAATACTGCGATTCATTTTCGAGTGTAGAATTTGTTGCAACGTATTATAGCCCAAAACGTGACTATGCGAATGTTATTATGGACACTTTCGTGGATGCATGTAGCCGCGTTATTGACCACATGGGCGATGTAAAAAAAATAAAGGGAGAACTAGTAATGCATGATAATAAGAAAACACATTATACAAAATCTGGACCTTTGGGTAAAGACCGGTGTTTATACCATAAACCAGGAACAAACATATTTTACATGGACACCTATGACGATGAAGAATTAGAAGAGTTACAAACACTGGGTGATGCCAGGCTCGTTCCTCAAATGACATTTCGAAGCAAAGCGCAAGACAGTCTTGCCATTATGAAAGAAATTCTACAGTTACACGGGAAAGTGAAAAAAGGAAAGTCCGTGGCCAAGGACATGATCTATGAAATGAACACACATTTGTTTGTCGAAACGCAGGTTGATGATTTAATCAAAGGACATAACGAAATCTCGAAAAAAAAGATTGATTTGTCAACAATTATCGGTAATACATTAAAACTTTATTTGTTCCTTATCTTCTACAAATTGAATATGTTTATTCTGAATCACGTTAGCATTTTCACGAAAGAAGGTTATTTAAAAGATTTTCTTACGTTTTCATCCAGACATTCCAATGGGACTTTATTTGAACGCGCAAAAGAAATTTTGCGAGAACACTATGGTATTGAAACCGCAGCACAGGTATATAATTTTTTGAACAAACCAAAAATCATTCAAAACTTTTATGAAAAAGAGGAAGACGCCGAAGATGAGGAACATGATTTTGACGAAGATGGGAATTACAAATATAACTATGACGCACATGTTACGGATTTACCGGAAGACGACCCTAATTTCGGAAACCCTCTTTTTTCCATGATATCCTATTTCAAATACTTGGAATCCAAAGAGTCAGATTGGTTAAGAGACGCGAAATATGACGTATTTTCAACAACTTTCGAATTGAAATCGGACGAAGTATTGTTGGAAAACCGCTATTTCTTGTATGAAATAAATTTTTATTTGAAAAACAACACAACATCTAAATTTAGCGAAAGAAATCTGACATTTCGTAATATGCACTCCATTGTGAATAATTTTTATGGTTCTAAAATGAAGAACATGATGACGTTGACCAAACATCCCAGCAAACAACGCGTTACTCGTAGATCAAAGTCGCAATTGAGTAGATCGAGCAAAATAACTGCCAAAGTTGGCCCGACATCAAAATATCGCACATTGAAATCAAAGTCGAAGTCAAGCGCAACCATTCGCAACAATCAAGCGGATTTGCCAAAGAAACTTTCTGTGATTGTTGAAGGTGAGGAATAAACACGTCGAACTAAATAAAAAACAAGTTTACAATTGTTTTTTATGATATTTATACGATATATCTGCATAAAGCAACCCTACTCCTCCAGTTTCGCCAGAATTCCCATCTTGACAAGTTCTCTCAAATACTCTTGCGCGAGATCTCTTGCAATCTTGTTATCCGATTGAAATGTAGTCGGAATTCCGGATAGCAATGCATCGCGCGTCGTTCGCAGGTCGGGCTGTCTAGAAATAAACGAGAGAATGTCTCTCGATGCACTTCCTTCCTGTAGACCATGCTTGGTATTATTGTGCCAAACCACGCTAGGCGTTTGGCTGACAATCCGACCATTCCGAACATCCTCCACCAAATACATCCAATTTGCAACAAGTTGATACGACATTCTGACTGATAATTTGGAGTGAAAAATGCCAAAAAAATCGAATCAATTTTTTTCATCGTTGTGCTGGAAATGTTGAAAATTCGAGAAAAACCCTCAATTTTACACCACTTTGCTTGTAACTCTTCATACGGGTTGAACATAACGGTTCAAAAGGCCGAGAACCTGTTGTAATGTTTGAAGAATATGGGGTTTCGAACCTTGTTGTTGTATCCCCATGGTTACTTTAGATAATAATAAATAAATTTGTCTTTGCGTCCCTGTGCCAAGTTGTGTGTATTTTGGCAAACTATTTATTGTTTTGTATAACGCATTTATAATCAAAGGTCTAGGTTGTCGCATTTGTATCGCATAAATTATGTTATATACAGATGTGATTAAATCATATAAATTTGGCGGCGAGATTTCTGCGGCGGTTGGACTAGGTGGAACAACAGTTGTTGATGGTGGTGAAACCACGACAGGAGTAGACGGAACAGTTGTTGGCGGCGGTGAAACCACCACAGGAGTAGATGGAACAGTTGTTGGTGGTGGTGGTGAAACCACAACAGGAGTAGGTGGCGGAAGAGGAATCGAAATGCTGATGGACGGCAAAACATTGGCGGCAAATTCTCCTTCGTAATTTCCAGGAGGAGACGTGTTCATCGTGACATCGACTTTCGTAGTCGCAGCATCAATCGATATGCCCATTCCAAATCGCGTGCTTGATTTCCATACCAAACAAGTGAAATGACCCGTGCCCGAGGAAAACCCCGGGTTATTATAATCATATAGAGCATGTTCATTATACCAATCATGCACCGCTTTTTTTAATAAGGTCATGATGTCGGTTCCATAACCCTGATAATAGGCCAAATTTTCACCATAAGATTTATTCTCACTATGTTGAAACCGGTTTTCCGCCAAAAGCGTGTTCGCCCACTCTTGTGAAAACGTTGCAATAGTATCATCCCAGGTTAATGGCGGTGACTGATGAATCGCACGATAGGTGTTTATATAATTTGATATTTCTGCAATTTGAACAGGAGTGAGTGCGGACATGTATATATTTATATGCTTATATAAATATTTGCCTTTTATTTTATTCTAAATCACTGCATATATGCTAATGCACTTGGAAATTTACTATTGTAATTACAAATTGTAATTAGAAAAGTTCTCGAATGTCCAAAAAATTGACACATTTTTGGCGCCCCTGTTCAAAACAACAACCAAATCATGTCTACCAACGCTCAATCTCGTTCTTGTTCCTATTGTAAAAACGCCGGCCATAATGCCGCAAACTCGCGTTGTCCCAAAAAATTGGTCCTTGTCACAACGATGTATGGATATTGGAGAATGGAGTTTACAAACGAAGACACTACGAACTGGATAAATACACTTACGGATCAGGAAATAAAATTCACGTGTTCCGAAATGAACCTGTGGAATGGTCTTGATGTTCCGGCGCACGGCATCGATTTTCATCGGCGATTGTTGGAACAAGAGATTTTGCGGTGGAGAAGAAACGCCATGACATCTATCGAAACATATTTGCCATATATGGAAATCAATGATGTCGCGTCTCTTTATTTGGAACAATACATTGAAAACCGAAACCTTTTGGACACGTTTTATGATTTGCCGTTAGAGAAGCAGAACTATATTCGCAGAGTGGTGTATAACCACGCCGTGTATAAGGAAGAGCATGCGCGTCGAAACGCGGGCGATCCAAATTTGCACATTCCGTATAGAGTGTTGCATCTTATGGAAGACGCGTTTCGGCGTAGTCATATAGAATCTGCGATTCTGGTGGAACATCCATTTGTAAACCCACAATATGTGCTTGACATGATGAATGATGGCGTTCGGACAGATACCCTACCTGTCGGGGTTACCGACAGGAGCGCGACGCGCGAAAGAGTTCGTAGCGCATCCGCGAATCCGTCGATGCAATGTTGGAACTACGAAATCCGAGTAAAGGAACCGACAGAGACTGAGACATTTGACTGTGGTATTTGTTACGAATCGACGAATTGTAGGTTCCAGGCAGAGTTAAATTGCGGACACACATTTTGTTTCTTGTGTATTCAACAGCAGTCTGCGAAACAATATAAAAAGGCCACGGCACCATGTTGCGGATTTTGCAGAGAAACGATAAAGACGATTGCAGTGGCCACTTCGGCAATGGCTGTTAATTTCAAGAAATATGCAAAAATATAGAGGATGTATTGTTTGTTTTGGAAAAACACAGCGCTATATGTTATGTTTTTTCAAGACCGTTTTTTCCGAGTGACTTTACCATACGCGAACTTTATTTTTCGCGTTTTTTGTTTACGGTTTGTGAGATAAAAAAATTCTTTAAGGTGATACATCATCTTCTGTGCAACAAACACGTCGGTTTGAAAAACGTTCGCACTATCATTCCCGTCATGAATACAACCCTTTTTATAAAAACAAGAAGAAAGATAGTGATATAGTGTTGCTTGTTCACTGGTCGTCCCTCCAATTCGTTTTCCCAGATCGGAGTCCAGGAACCGATATATAATTTCTTCCGTGGATAAATGATGATAATAAGCGCGCGGTTGAATATAATAAATACGCCGATGTCGCATGTCTTCAAAATAGGTGTTGTCCAAAAAGCAAATTTCTGTTGTTTTGGGTAAAATCGCACATTTTATAAAATCACCGTGTGTTTTATCATGCGTTGTTCGAGACAATTCAACTGGCGTGTTGTTTATTTTAAAAGCATAAATGATTTTATCAAAGAGAGAACCTGTTGGATAAATACGTTTATTCAAATAGTCACAAATCATGGTTGTCCATTCAGATGAACATTGGTTGTTTGTATAAATATACAACGCATCGCATTCACACCGTCTTTTTTTTTCACATAAATATTCTAAAATGGAAAGGATTCCATACCGTAAAAATTCTGGATACAAGTCAAGCAGTTCATGCAAGTGGATCACAGATTCGCCGACTTTTTCTTGAATGCTCGTCCACAAAATGCGGAGATCGAGGAAGGCGCCCAATGTTTCGTCGAAGTCAAACACAATGACCCGTTTTTCTTTTTTTGCATGGGATTTTAAATAATGTGATCCTTTATAAATTTGGATGTATCTATTGGATTCATTCATATATAAATGAAATCCACTTTATTCTAGACAATATTACGTGTTGTATAGAATAGCAATACATTTTGTCGATTGAGAATGATTTCATTCATGGGCTTATTCCGTCTGCATAAGTTTATACTGCTTCCAAGAAATGGTTTTTCCTTCCACGGGGGTAACTCGCATGTGTTCGTTCTCTTTATCTAAATTGTCAGCACGCTTCACTGCACTATCTAGATATAATTCCTTCAAAATTTTACCAAACATCACGGACCCTTCATGTTGGTCGACCTTGCCATCCTCAATGAGTTTCAATACGGTTAGCAATTTGGTCATGATGGTTAAATCTAACTCGTCTTTGAGAACCTTGTTGAAAATATCCGTATATTGATTAAATAAAAAAGGACAAGCGGTCTCACAAATTTCTTTGAACGCACCGGGATCTTGGTTACGTAGTTCGGCGTTTGCCGTTTTCAACTGTTCCATTCTACGCACATCGTCGCGTATAAGAACACTATGTTTCAATTTGCGAATGTTTTCCGTGTTATTTTCGCACTCCATCTCGTCGATGAGTTTCTTTAAGTTCAATCGTTCTTGGGAATCCATTTTTGTATTCATGACGTTAAAAAGTGTATATACAGACACGCGCTCTATTTCTATATTGTTCAAAATCAAATATAGTATTTACCAAAAACTATTTATGATATGTAGGACACCGTCTGGCAATTTACAGGGATGATTTTCGAATATGTTTACTAATGTCTCTGCTGTCACGACATTATCTGCGTCCATATGAAAATTCGTTACGCCTCTTTGTTCATCGCGTTGGTGGCAAATCAAAACTGTCAGTTGTTGCATTCCATATAATCCAAGAAAGTTGGCGCGAAAATAGCGAAGAGAACCATCGTTTTTTTGTTTACAGAACAAATATCGTTCATGCTTTTTCAAGCGTAGTAAATCCATTCTTTTACAATTGTTGTTGGCGTTTGAAACTGGTTGTAAAAACGCGTCAATTTTTTACACGGCCATGAAACCAATGGTTTACGTCATGGTATACTACGGACAACATTTAGGGCTCTATCGTTGTTTTTTTTCTATACAATTATCTATAGTAGTATGAAAACCAATTATGCGTATTTAACCGTGGCAATCGTGTTCATCCTTGTCATTGTGTTCTCTTTAACCGCTTCGGTTTCGTATGTTCCTTACCACAAAAACACTTTTTTTTCGAAGGAATTCCCCTATGAAGGTTTTCACGGAATGGAATATGGAAACACTTCCGGAAACGTGGTTGATAGTTACACGTCAAATTTAATAAACAGCGAAGGCGTGGACTGCAAAAAAGTCCATGGATTTGACGGGTTATTTTGCAAACCCTATTTGGCCGACAATCAATTGGATATCTATTCCCAAGCGAAGGGCGACGTGTCGTGCATTGGTTCGAGTTCCTCGTTATCAAATTCGAAAGGCGGATTGTGTTTAGACGCAAAGCAAAAGTCGATGCTTACCACGCGTGGTGGAAATGCTACCGGAAAAGGCTATGAAATTGGAAAATAGATATTGATGGAACGTTTTTTTCTTATTTGACAATAAGAAAAAATTAAAAAAATTGAAAATATATAGAAACTTTATGCCTATTTTACAAACACAAATTATGGAAGGCAAAGAAGATGTGAATATCATGGCGCGTGTAAAATCATATTTAGAAGCGATACCCAAACAATATCAAAATCGTGATTATTCTGAGATAAATAAACGCGTGGACGCTTATGTAAAACATTATTGCAAACACGATGTCGCGTGTGACTCTGTGGACATCGACATGGAACGTAGTAAAACCATTTATTATTGCGAAACATGTTTGAGAACGTTTACGATAGACGAAATCTATAAAGAAATATCATCGGAAATCAATTATTCGCGAAATGTGTGTGACATGTTTCTATTTTATAAGGAACGGTTGTTTAAAATAGAAAATGTAAGACGAGTCTCTGGGGTTATTGAACTTGATTGTTCTTACGAAGAAGAAAATTTACAAACGCACAAGACGTATTATCTTGGCATATCTGTGCTTGCGGGTTGTCGTTTCGAGGGAAATGTATTATGGTTAGCGAAGCAAAAAATATCGGAGACGAGTTGATGATCAAAAAATTGATGCGGAAACATGTAGTATAAATGATTGAAAATAATGGTGTCTGCGAATATTGTGAAAGCAGTGCCTGCTCGTTTCATCAAGAACAACATATTGCCGGTCTGCAATACATGTGTGTTTTTCGAACCCATGGTTCCGAAATCTATGAAAGCGCCGAGATGTAATAAATTTGGTGAAAAAAACATTATTACAGGAAAGATCACCTACGAGCCAGCCGAACATTGTCGACAAAACCAAAACCTATGTGGAACAGTAGGCAATTATTATTTAGAAAACGCGTAATGGTTGTTATTATACGTATGTCAGGATGGGATCTTTTCCAAGAATTTGGAATTCTCGCACCAGACCGGGTGTTTCCAACCACGAATTGTAATATATTGAAATGGTAATATGTTTGGTTCGATCCATGGTTTTGAACCATGTAAACCCATACCCTTTTTTTTCGCCAGTGAAACGGTCATGATCTAAAACTAAAATCCTAGGTAGTTTTCGAAGAAGTTTATATCGCGGATCGCGTCTTGATATTTGGTGCATATATTTTCCGTTACGTTCTCGGATTTCACCAGTAAACAATTTCAAAACCGGAATAAGATCACTTGGCAATCGTGATTCGAGAACATGCGGCATTTTTGAGACGATTTTGGATTGGTTCTCACGACTTTGAAAAAAGAAGTTCAATTTTTCGCAAAAATAAATACTATATCCATAAAAAATATACAGTATTTTACATGGGTTAGCGTTGTTATATTACACATACATTGCTAACAAACTTTGATTGCGCCCTGCGTCATTTTTAATCAGCGCGTCTACCTCCTTCTTTTCTACTGTAAATGGAAATGTAACCTTCAATTCCAAATCCTTTCCGAACAAAGACGTATCTGTCTTCATCAATCGGAACAAATTCAACTTGGTATAAATAATCTCCAAACAGCGCTTTAGATTACGCACACCAGACTCCTCCTTCGTGAGTGCTTCGTTAGATACAATATATTGAATGGTCTCATCTGGAATAATTACATCCTCTTCGTTGAAATTCACTTGTTCCCGGATCTTCGGTAACAAATAGTTCCGCGCAATCACCGTCTTTTCCTTCGCATCATACCCCTTGGTTTGGATATGATACATACGATCTCTCAAAATAGGGTTGATCTTAGATGCGTCATTATAACTGAAGATAAACAGACACTTGCTAAGATCAAAATCGATGTCTGAGAAATACTTGTCATGAAATTGACTATTTTGCGACGTATCCGTAAGATGAGTCAGAATGCCTACAATCTCTTCTCCGCGAGGCGTGTCGCTAATCTTATCCAACTCATCAAAGTAAATGACCGGATTCATGCACTTACTGTCGATCAGAATTTGAACGATCTTCCCCCAAGAACTACCTTCGTAAGTATACGAATGGCCTTCCAGGAAACTCGCATCACCGGTTCCACCAAGCGCAATAAATGCAAATTCTCTACCCAATATCTTACTAATACCCTCCTTCACGATGGAAGTCTTGCCGGTTCCCATGGGACCATGAATTGCAATCGCTGAGCCGAGCGCACCTGGATTTGCGATCCACTGTCCGATCAACTGCATGACTTGAATCTTGGCATCATTGAGTCCAAATACACAATCATCGAGGGTGTTCTTGGCGGTTTCCATGAATTGGTGGCAAACATCAACTCCATCACTCATCTTCACATCAAGATTTTTATAGATACCAAACGGGATTCGCATAAAGGTGTCCACCCAATTCTTGATCTTGTAATATTCGTTGTCACCCGGGTCCATTGAGCGAAGCACATTTAGTTTCTGCAACGCCATGGCTTTGAATTTTGCGGGCATCTTTGAATCTAAAAGTGACAACCGATACGGCTTTTCAACAAACATGTGTTGGTTGATTTCCTTTAGGTCGCGCATGACGCGAAGTTGCTCCTTGTTGGACAACTTCTTCTTGAAATAGTCGATTTCGTTGGTGCGCTTCTTTTCCGTATGGATAAGTTTATGGTAAGTTCTTGCGTTCTTTGTTCTCGCTTTCTTTACCAACTTCTTAATAGATCGGTTGCATTCTTCGATGGCATTTCGAAGAATCTTGCTCTTTGGCTTTTTCTTCAACTGATCGGTGAGCGACTTCTTTGTCTCCACCAATTCCATGTATTCCTGCTCCGCATCGACGACCTCGCTTTCCTTTGAGGAATCCGACTTGTTGTGATTCGTTGAAGCGCGCTTGGACTTGGACTTCTTTGTTGATGGTGGCTTCGGTTCAGTAGGCTCCGCGTCTGGAAGTTCCATCTTTTGGTAAGTTTCCTTCATGAAGGCTTCCTCGTCGTCGCTGTTACAATCCAAATCGTCATCATCTTCGTCATATTCATCTTCCTGGATGCCGCCGTCACCGTTTAACGAAAACACGATCTGAAAATTGCCTTCATTTTCGTCGGGATCCTCCTCGTCCTCTTCGATCTCATCCTCATCCTCCTCACTCTCCTCGTCTGACTCATCCTGCTTTTTGCGCCTGCGTCCAGCATTGCTCTTCGCCTTCTTGTCCTTCTTTCTGCGACTAGCGCCGCGCTTCTTCGGCACATCTTCTTGGATCGCGTCTTCAATTTGGCTTTCAACCTTGTTTTGCATATACTTTGATGGGAAAATCTTCGAGAGAATTTTTTGCAATGCATGTCGATCCAAGTCTTCCTCTTCCTCGTCCTCTTCGTCGTCCTCGGCTTGATCGTCTTCATCTTCATCCTCGTCATCATCCTCCCACTCCTCCTCGCTCTCATCATCGTCATCGTCGGACTGCACTGCTATTCTTCGGTTGTAATTTCTCTTATGTTTAGGCGGAATATACTCCGAATCGCTATCGGAATACAGGGTTTCGCTTTCTGAGTCATCATCCGAGTCGGGCTTGTTTTTCTTAAGGCGCTTCTTATTGTCACGCATGTTCTTGGTCTTCTCTGCAAACTTCTTGGACGGCATCGTAATGGTGTAAATTTATCCAAAAAATGTTGGCGAAATCGGAATTCAATTTTTTGGAACTTTTGATTTCTACATTTCAACATTGAAATCGCGTTCGATAAAGCATTTGATAGTTTTGTTTCCAAGACCGCAATATTCAGAGTCACGGCAAAAAATTGAATCTTGAAAGAATAAATATAAACACTAATATATAGTTACACTTTAATGTCGGGAATAAAAATGAATGAACACAAACCGTCTTCCAAGATCATCGGCGTTCAATTTAGTATCTTGTCGCCAGATGAGATTCGGAGGAATTCGGTTGTGGAGGTAACATCCAGAGACACGTATATCAACAATAAACCCGTCATTGGTGGATTATTTGATCCAAGAATGGGCGTGCTGGAACCAGGTATTATTTGTCCCACCGACGGATATACCTATATCGACACGCCCGGTTATTTCGGTCATATTGAAATGGCAAGACCGGTGTTCTTCATTCAACACATCAAGGAAATCATAAAAATTTGCAAGTGTGTATGTTTTAAATGCAGTAAATTACTTGTCAATAAAAACCAACATCGACACGCATTGGAATATTCTTCCGAACAGCGTTGGGATTATGTATCCGCACTTTCTGCCAAAGTGAAGCGTTGTGGCGATACCACCGACGACGGATGTGGTTGCAAGCAACCGGACACGTTGCGTCTCGAAGAAATTGCCACCATCCAGGCAGTTTGGAAGAAGATGGACTCAGACAGCGAGGGCGAAAAGGATTATATTGTTCGATTTACGCCGGAGATGGTTCTCAAAATTTTCAAGCGCATTTCGGACGAAGATATTCATTTTATGGGATTCAGCCCACTCTGGTCGAGACCCGAATGGATGATTTGTCAAGTATTGCCTGTTCCCCCGCCTGCAGTTCGCCCATCCGTAAAGCATGATGCACAGCAAAGAAGCGAAGATGATTTGACGCATATTTACAGTAATATCATTAAAATGAACCGTGATTTGGCTGACAAAATTGCGAATAAAGCATCGCCCAATGTGATTGAAAATCTCACCAAGGTTCTTCAGTATTTTGTGGCGATGATTGTAAACAATAAAGTCAAGGGGGCAATGCCGATGGCGCAACGCTCTGGTCGCCCCCTGCAGTGTATCATGGGTCGTTTGAATAGTAAGAATGGACGTATCCGAGGAAACCTTATGGGAAAACGTGTGGATTTCAGCGCCCGCTCGGTCATCACGGGTGATCCAAATTTGTCCATCCGACAATTGGGCGTTCCGAAGAAAATCGCCATGAATATTACCAAACCGGTAGTGGCGAATGATCGCAACCGTGATTACCTAATGAAATTAATACAAAATGGACCGGAAGTTTACCCGGGTGCCAAAATATTGGAAAAGAAGAATGGAGAGAACATCTCCTTGCGATATGTGGACCGTAGTTCCATTCGCTTGGAAAATGGTGATGTTGTGCATCGTCACATGATTGATGGAGACGCGGTGTTGTTCAACCGACAACCCAGTTTGCATCGACCATCGATGATGTGTCATATCGTGAAAGTCATGAAGAAGGGAGATACCTTTCGAATGAATGTCGCTGACACCAAACCATACAATGCTGACTTCGATGGCGATTTGTAAAAATCTTGTCGCCAACAGGTGAATGCCCCCAAAGTTGTAGACAACACTTTGGGGGGAAAACAGTGTAATGTCTACTGGTTCATTGATTTCCGCATAAAATCATGAACTAATATAATCATCTAGTCAAAACGATTTAAAGAAATTCTCTGGTTATACTACAATGGAACCATCAAACCAACTAGAACTGTCAAACAAAACGACAATTTTAGACGATCCAAACCAACGTTGTTGCGAAATCTATATCATCCGCAATTTAGTCAATCAAAAAATTTACGTTGGACAAGCAGTTTCGCATATTTTAAACCACAAAAGATATAGACCATATGGGCACCAAGGAAGGTTTCGCTCGCATATTTCAGAAGCATTTTCTAAAAAGAAACATCAATGTCATTATTTAAACAATTCTATACGAAAGCATGGAGTTGAAAATTTTGAAGTTGAATTGATAGAAAATTGCACTATGGAAAATGCAAACGAACGTGAAACTTTCTACATAAATCACTACAATAGTGTTTTCCCTAATGGCTATAATTTAAAAATAGGCGGAACTGTATTTGTCCATAGTGACGAAAGTAAAAAAAGAGTGTCGAACGGCGTAATCCGGTATTTCGAAGATAAGAAATATTTGAGGTTCGACACTATAACAAAGATTGACGATGATATAGAAAAATACATTCGACCGTTAAATCGGGACAACGTGCAATATGGTTGGTATGTCTTTATTAATAGAAAAAAGGCAGATTTTGGTGGTGTCCATATATCCTTAGAAGATAGCAGAAACTCTGCCGTGGAGTTTATACATGCTTTAAAAAATCGTTTGGCAAGACGTCTGGATGCGGGAACCCCCTTAGAGCCTTCACTACCACTCCAACTTGGAAACATTTTGGAGGAACACGGTTAATAGCCGTCCCCAATGGTAATAATGTGAAGGATTGGGCAATCCGCAGTGAGATCATCTAATCCCGCCTGGTAGGGAATGATGACCACTCAGAGATCGGTAAGACGCCGGTGTGTAATGATGGTTTAGCCAACCTGAACATGCTTAAGGTACGATCCGCCCCCTTGGGAAACCTTGGGGATTTTGGAGATGAATATGCACATGAGTCAAAACATATTAGCAGAGACCGAATTGCGACACTTGGCCGCAATTCCTTACCAAATTATTAGTCCTGCAGGGAATGCGCCAATTATTGGCATTTACCAAGATTCTTTGTTGGGGTCTTACCGATTTACCCGACCCAATATAAAATTTTCACCGAGAGATGCTATGAATCTCCTAATGATGTATTCAAAGGTGGACGTGAAGGCATTGCGTGACGCCGGTGCCGAAATATCCAGTTTCGACATTCTTTCGCAGATCCTTGCTCCGATTACATTGAAATATAAGACAAAACTCTTTGACGAGGGTGAAGACGAGAAAGAGTCCAATAATATCCTTGAAATCCGAAATGGAAAATATATCCGAGGCCAACTGGAAAAGTCCGTGTTATCCTCTACGACGAAAGGTATTTTGCATCGTATTTGCAACGATTTCGGCAACTTCCAATCCGCCGATTTTATCGATGATCTTCAAAACGTGGTTACGGAATATATGAAGACGAGTTCATTCAGTGTTGGTATCAGTGATTTGATTGCTAATACAAAAACGCGCGATAGTATTATTGAAATTATCGCGGACCAAAAACAGAAGGTGAAAACCCTCATCGACAAGGTGCATCTGGGCATTTTCGAAAACAATACCGCAAATACAAACATGGCGCAATTTGAAACGAACGTTGGAAATACATTGAACGATGCCACGAACCAAGCCGGTAAGATTGGCTTAAAATCGTTGAATAAAACGAATCGTTTCGTCATGATTGTGAACTCGGGATCCAAGGGTTCCCCCATTAATATTTCACAGATGATTTCGTGTTTGGGGCAGACGAGTGTGGATGGAAAACGTATTCCATATGGGTTTGATAGTCGCACTCTCCCTCATTTCAATAAATTCGATGACAGTCCGAATGCCCGTGGGTTTATTGAAAACTCTTATATTTCGGGATTAACTGCGCCCGAACTCTTCTTCCACGCTATGGGTGGTCGTATTGGTCTCATTGACACCGCATGTAAAACCAGCCAGACTGGATATATCCAGCGCAGATTGATCAAGGGCCTCGAGGATTTGAAAGTCGAGTATGATATGACCGTTCGAAACAACAAGGGAAAAATCATTCAATTCGCATATGGTGATGATGGGTTTGATTCCATGCGAACGGAGAATCAAATTATGCCTCTCGTTGGAATGAGCACAGAGGACATTTATTTACATTATGATATTCTTGGTGTGAATGAAAACCAAACAGAATTGATTTCGATTTATACCAAGGGAACGATTTCGCGCATGAAAAAACAGCGTGATGTAACGAAACAGAAGAGTCAATCCTATATTGAAAAAATGTTAGACGCGCGCAAACATATTGTGGAAGCGGTATTCCGTCACAAAAATGAAAACACGGTGAAACTCCCCGTTTCTTTCCAACATATCATTGCCAATACACAGGGGCAACTCAATTTGAATTCGAATTCCATTGTTGACATTACCCCATTGGAGGCTTACGAATTAATTGAAGAATATTTTGAGAAATTGAATCGATTGCTATATGTGAAACCAACGACCCTTTTCGAAATCATGTATTTCTACTATTTAACACCCCGTGACCTATTGGTTCACAAGCGTTTTCACAGAAAGGGCTTGATCCTACTCTTGGAGACGGTGCTTTTGAAGTATAAACAAGCAATCGTTCATCCTGGTGAAATGGTGGGCGTTGTTGCTGGTCAGTCTATTGGTGAACCTACAACGCAACTCACACTCAACACTTTCCACTTGAGTGGTGTAGCGTCGAAGGCGAACGTCACGCAAGGTGTGCCCAGAATTGAAGAATTGTTACGTATTACGCGCAATCCCAAAAAGGCATCACTCACGGTTCATCTGAAACCCATTGACGAAACCGACAAGGAAAAGGCACAGCAATTTTCCAACATGTTAGAACACACCAAACTTATGGATGTGATTAAATCTGTGCAAATCTATTTTGATCCTAACGACAATGCATCTACCATTGTGGAAGATCATCTGTTGCTGGAACAATATTTCGAATTTGAGAATTTGGTGGAGGATTGCATGGAGAAAACTCCCGACAACAAGACATCGCGATCAAAATGGATTATTCGTATGGAAATTGATGCCGAAACATTGCTTGAGAAAAACATTACAATGGATGATATTCATTTCGCCATTCAAAATAGTCACGGAAACGACATCTCCTGTATTTACAGCGATTATAATGCGAACAATTTGGTCTTCCGTATTCGTCTGAATAGTAGCATCTTTATGAAGACGAAGAAGCAAAAGGGCATTCCAGACACACTCGACCAATCGGATGAAATCTATATGCTCCGTAACTTCCAAGAAGCGATGTTGAATAACATTATTTTGCGAGGCATTGATGGTATTCGTAACGTCATTCCTCGAAAACTACAGAATTACCTTACCAAGGAGGAGGGGAAATATGTTCGCAAAGATGTGTGGGTGCTAGACACCACCGGCACAAATCTAATTACGGTGTTGGGAATGGATTATATTGACGCAACACGAACCTATAGTAATGATATTCGCGAAACGTTTGATATTCTTGGCATTGAAGCAGCAAGACAAACGATTGCGAATGAATTGGATGAGACGATGGGCTTTTCCGATGTGTATATTAATTATCACCACACAAGTTTGCTTTGCGACAGAATGGCGTGTAATATGAATATGGTTCCTATATTTAGATCGGGTATTTTGAATGATGATATTGGCCCCCTTGCCAAAAGCAGTTTCGAAACACACACTGAAGTGTTATTGAACGCATCTAGACATGCTGAACTTGACCACATGTCCGGAATATCAGGAAGTGTTATGATGGGACAGATGAGCAAGGCTGGAACTGGAGCGTTCCAGTTAGTCTTAGACATGAACGCGATTCGAAACATGGATGATATTGAAGTGGACATGCGTAATAAGAATGAGGAAATCGAGAAGATGTTTGGTAAATTCGAGGACGCAACAGATACATGCAATAAGTCGAATGTGGAAATACAAAACAATTTGTCGGCCATTCGTCCAAATGATGCAGGCGCATGTGTGACAACTGACGATGGGTATGATGTCGGATTTTAGATTCCGCAATATAAGAGATTGCAGACACATAAATAAGTGAACACAATATATTTTTTCATAAGAAAAAATATATATAACCCCATTGACCGCTTTATGGTTCGGCAACATCAATATAGGATTTCAAATAGGTATCGATCGATTGCATATTCTGAATATATAATGGATTATCGAGCATACGCACGAACCCCCTCAATTCATTCAATTTCATAGAAGAACTCATATATTGATAGGCAGGATACCCGCGTGTCTCACGCCGTAAATATTCGGTTGGTGAACGGATAAAATAAAATGTGTCTCCCCGATCTCCACCCATCAATAACCATTTCATATTTCCCTCCAACATCTGCAGTTTTGTGCCAGAAAAGAATACAATCGGCAAATTTAACTTGGAAGAGGCAAGCACCCAGTAGTCAAAGTCCGTCAAAAAATACTCGTCACTCATCAGAATATCTTCGAACATGGCTTGATTTTTTTTAATGCGATCCATCATCGCTTTTTTACCTTGCTTGGATAGAATTTTCAGAATGGATGATTTATATTTTTCAAAGTGTAGTGCATACGCATCGACTAAAAGTTGCGAAACATTCGCAATCGTAATTCTGCGATCCAATTTTTCTTGTAATATTAGAATCGCAATATAATACGAACTCACTCTGGTCGATTTCAAAACGATTTCTTTTGTCATCGGTGGAAACATTTTCACCCAATAACTCGCGCCATTTCCTTGTACCGACGATAAACGTTCTTGTATCGAATCCTCGCTGAAATCTGGATTCGATGTTTCCTCCACGTCGTCTTCGTTTTTTTTGCCAACTTCTTGCACAACACGATTCGTGTATTTTTGCGTTTGGATTGGATTGGCATATTCATAGGGAATAGTTTTCACATAAGAATTCATTTCAAACGGTATTAAATCATCGAAATAATCACCCATCAATAAGGTTTGTAAAAGAATAAACTCGTCGCTCTGTATGCGATATTCAAAAGAAGTAATGTTCAAATATTTTTTGGTATCTAACATGAAAAGTCGAACGCGCTGGTAACGCAATAGTTCGTCGGCCATTCTCAAATAATACCGTTTTTCATTTTCTTGCTGATTCAACAGATTTTTACGAGGAATAAAAAGAGAACAGGCGCCATTGTCCTTCGTAATACAATAGTTTTTTTTCGAACATCCATCTGCATTGGATATACAGGACGATATTTCAGAAATATTATCCAACAACTCGGGGGGCAAATCACCAAAAGATATTGCGTTTTCACACAATTCACGCAACAATTTTTCGAGTTTTGTTAATTTTGTGCGATATAAGAAAGAAA
>Ga0209550_10000843_pt1 | contig 29409 bp, 24 predicted proteins | sample LauGreSuBDMM15SN_2_FD_187567 | JGI IMG/M metagenome (GOLD analysis project Ga0209550, IMG submission 187567) | Freshwater lake microbial communities from Lake Michigan, USA - Su13.BD.MM15.SN (SPAdes) (version 5) | ecosystem: Environmental > Aquatic > Freshwater > Lake | place: Lake Michigan... | reverse complement strand
GAGGCGAGCAAAAGACCTAGCCTATCTATATATAAGTCAAAGCTACTCTTCAAATCTCCAAGTAGTACAAGTCCAGAGAAGAAGAAGGAAATATTTAATAAATATTACAGAAAGACATTAATGGAGGTGGTGGAAGGTCTTCTTCCCAAATGGAAAAAAATAATATCTGTCCCAGAGTTTGAATTTTCTATTCGTATCATGAAGACCAGATGGGGAAGTTGCCATCATTACAAAAGAAAGATTTGGCTAAACCTAGAACTAGCCAAAAAACCAATCCCCTGCATTGAATATGTTTTGGTGCATGAGATGGTTCACCTATTAGAGGATAGTCATAACAAGAGATTTATTCGACTTATGGATACATATTTACCCAACTGGAGAGAGCTTAAGTCTACATTGAATGATCTTCCAATTCATGGTGAGGATATCTGGTATGAGTAAGGGGTAGTCTTCATGAAGAACTTGGCAGAATTAAAAAATGTAATACTAAAAAAATAAATACAGATGGGTGGAAAACTATCATTTAAAGAGCATTGGTATTTTTGGTTCTTATGTGAAAGGAATTGAGTCCCCTGAGAGTGATATTGATATTCTTGTAGATTTTTCAAGTCCAATTGATTTATTCTCCTTTTTAGAATTAGAGGAAGAATTAGAAAATTTATGTAATATAAAAGTTGATTTGGTATCTGCAAACTCATTAAAGCCACATATTGGAAAACATATTCTTAGTGAAGTAGAATATATATGAAAAGGATCTATATAGATTATCTGAATGATTTGCTAAATTCAATCTACGAAATTGAAACTTTTACTCTAGGAATTAACTACCAATAGTTTTTTTTTTAGAATCGTTTGATAAGGAATGCTGTAATTAGAAGTTTAGAAGTTTTGGGAGAAGCAAGCAAGGTTATCGAAAGGATACCTGAAATAAGACCTCCCTTAGAAATAATACTTAAGGAGGAAATTTGAGACATTGAGGGATGAGTTATCATTTTTGGGTAATGTAAGATACAGTGAACCTTTGAGAAGGATACTCTTGGGAGATGGTGTGGATGTTAGCTTTGTGAGTCTTAGTGATAAAAACTAAAATCTGCCCCGGGAGGGAATCGAACCCCCACTGTTGGTTCCGAAGACCAATATTCTATCCGTTGAACTACCGGGGCTTGCTGTTTTTCGATTCAATGTATTAAAAATAGGTTCTCCTGTAAATCGAATTTTATTATGATTCAGAAATGAGTCTTTCTTTTAAGCCCAGTTTTTCTTATAACCAAATTGTTGTATGGGGGGACCAGGATGCATTTGGTCATGTCAACAATGTTGCCGTGGCTCGGTACTTTGAAAATGCCAGAGCAGATTATTTCACCAAAATGAAAATATGGGAAAACAACGGCCAAAATCTCACCAAAGGTATGGTTCTTACTAATTTAGTTTTGGATTATCGTAAACAGATCAAATACCCATCTACTCTGAATATTGCTTTGGGATCTTTGGGAGTATCTTCCAGGAAATTTATCATTGGTTGTTCTATGAGTTGTGAGTCTTTGGTAGTTGTGGAAGGAAGTGCTGAATTGATCTGGTTTGATTTTATAAAACAAAAACCAACCATCCTACCAGAGGAAATTAAATTGGCTTTGTTATCGTAAATAATACTAAATTATTTATTTTTACTATTTTGTAATTCTTTGAATACTCTTTCTGCTATAGTTTCAGAAATTTCGGGTATACTTTGTAGCTCTTCAAGTGTGGTATCCTTTAGTTTCTTTTTACCAGTGAAAAATGTATAGATTAACTTTTTTCTTTTGGGACCTATGTCTTTTATCCCATCTAAAATTCCAGAGAGTGTTGCCTTGTTTCTTCGTTTTCTGTGGTGTGTGATACCAAATCTATGGGCTTCATCGCGAATTTGCCGTAATAGTCGCATGCCGGGTGAGTCAATTGGAAACGTATAGGGGTTTTTTTCACCTGGAAAGTAAACCTCCTCTCTTTTTTTAGCAAGGCCTATCATGGGGAGTCCATTAATTTCAAGTGATACAGCAGCTTCAGTTGCCCTTGTGAGTTGGGTGAATCCACCATCTATCACAACTAGGTCAGGGAGTGATTCTTCTTGGTTTAAAAGACGCTGTAGCCTTCTGCCTATGACTTCATGCATCATCCCGGGGTCATTTATCCCTAAGTAACTCTTAATTGTGTAGTGTCTATAACCATTCTTATATGGATTTCCATCCACAAACATCACTCCACTTCCTACAGGTTCCGACCCTTGAAAATGACTGATATCATAACATTCAATGACAGATGGTTCTTTATCTAATTTTAAAAGATCTTTTAAATTTTTAAGTGCTTCGTTTTGATTTTTTAATTTTGTAGCAAGGAGTCTTTCTGTTAAATTTAGTTCCGCATTCCTCAATGCAAGATTGTAAATTCCTTTAGCTTTTCCTTGTAGTGAGGACTTTATGAATATCTTTTTCTTGGTAGAGATCCTAAGGGTGGATTGAATTTCTTCAACTTCTTTGGATAATCTAATGGGAATTCGTATTACGGATGGTAAGTTATAATTTTCAATATAGTACAATTTGATAAAACTCAAAAAAGCATCTTCATTTTTAGAATTTAGAGTTCCATCTAGAGCAAATGATTTTTTCCCCTCTAGTCTACCTTCTCTAACTTCAAAGACTACCATTTGAGCAGTATCCTCTCTAACCGCAATGGCAAGGATATCTTCATCTTCTTCACTCGAAGAAATTACAGTTTGTCTTCTGTTTAAAATTTGGATAGAAGAGATCATATCTCTATAAATGGCTGCCCTTTCAAACATCATTTTTAAGGAATATTCTTCCATATTTTTTTTGAGTTCCCTAACTAGATCTTCTTTTTTGCCATCTAAAAACTTTATGACTTGGTTGACTACATTTCCATATTCTTCTTTAGATACATCTCCTTTGCAGGGTCCAAGGCATCTTTTGATATGAAAGTTTAGACATGGTTTTTGTGGTTTTTTTAAGGGAAGTTTTAGTGGTGTTTTTCTAATGGGAAAGATTTTTAATATCAAATTTAATAAGTCCCTAGTAGCTTTTACATCGGTATAGGGACCAAAGTATTTTTTTCCATCGGCTTTTACTTTCCTAGTAAGATAGACCATTGGAAACATTTCATCTAAACTTACACAGATAAAGGGATAACGTTTATCATCCTTTAACCGAATATTAAATTTTGGAAAATATTTTTTGATTAAACTTGCTTCTAAAATCAAAGCTTCGTGTTCTGTGTTTGTGATGATCCATTCTAGATCGTGTATTTCAGATTGAAGGGAAAGTGTTTTTATATCAGATATATTTGGATTTAAATAACTACGCACTCTATCGCTTAATTTTAAAGCTTTCCCAACATAAATAACACTATCCTGTTTATCCTTCCAAAGATAACATCCACTCTCATCACCTAGATTTTTTATTTTTTGTTTGATTAAATCTATCTGGAATCCATTTACCATTTTTCTAAAGACTCATTTTGTAATTTTTCATATAAATTTTTAATTTCATTAGATTTATTAAATGTATCCTCTGTAAAAATCCTATTGTTTAATTTTGATACAAATAATAATCCCCTAGTGGAACTAGAAATATACAAATTATCGCAGGCTTCCAATTCTTTGGGTAAATATTTATTTTCATTTATTTTTATATTTAGTGTACTACAAACTTCCATAATTTTATTTCGGGTCACACCTTCCAAAATGGAAGAGTCCAAGGATGGAGTGAATAATTCGTTATTTCTTGACCAAAAAAGATTACAATAGGATCCTTCGGAAACATGGTCTTTTGTTGTGAGCATGATACCTTCATCATAACCACCAAGCCTCGCTTCTCTGTAGCTCAAAAGGGATACTATATTCGAGGAGATCTTTACAAACGGTGGAAATATGGAAGGCTCGGGTTTTCTAACACTTGTAATTAGTAATTTGATATCATTCGGTGTTGAGGTGATTGGTTCAATTTTGATGACCGAGGTTATAGATTTCGGAGAGATGACTTCTGAAAATTTTCCGGGACTCACAATGAGTCTCAATCTACCGTGCTCTACAGAAGTTTTTGAAATTAAATTTTTGATTCTTTGCTTTAAATCATGCAGGAGAGGGGTTGGAAACTGAAAATATTCGCAGCTATTTTTCAATCTATTGTAGTGTTCATCAAAAAATGCTACTTTAGAATCCTTCACATAAAAGGTTTCATAGACACTAAAACCATAGTATGCAGAGGCATCCAAGGGGGAAAAAGGGAGGGTATCCTCCGAAATTATACTTCCGTTTAAATCAATCATAGTCTTCTTTTATAAACTACCTATTCTTTATGTAATCTACTTTCGGGAATCAAGCAATCTAGACCACGTATTTAAAAAGTAATTGTCACCTTTTAAATTTTTAAAAAAATGGAATCATAACGGGGTGTAGCGCAGTGGTAGCGCACTTGTCTGGGGGGCAAGTGGTCGCAGGTTCAAATCCTGTCACTCCGATAGTTTCTCTTTCTCAGGGAGATTCAACAACAATGCCAAGACCACTCCAATCAAACACATAGAACCCAAAAAAGCTATCTTAGCACCCATTGAAAAATAAAGAATGGAGAAGCATAGGGGTGCAAATGCCCTTGCCAGGGAACCAAAACCCCTGAGAATCCCCAAATTTTTACCTTGTTCCATTTTATCAGAGTAAAGGGAAGCCATAGACGAAAGCCCCGGATTTAAAAATGCACTCCCCGCACTTAAAAAGAGGAGGGAGATAAATACAAATCCTACTCCATTGAAAGTTATCATGAAGAAAAAGCCAATAAGCAAGCTTACGGCACCAACTTGGGATATTTTTTTCTCACTCACCTTCCCTGAAATTCTTCTAATGATACCACCTTGGATTAATATAACAATCCCTCCCATATACACAAAACTAAAACCAATTTCTTTGGGAGAGAATTGGAGTGCCTCATAGAAAAAGAAATTTATACAAAACTCAAAACCTGAAAAACCAAATGTAAATAAAAAATAGATCAGAGAAATAAATGGCAATGCCTTTGAATTTGTATGAAAGATTCCAAGAATTGGATGGAGAAATTTCTTGTTAGATTGGGGGGAACCAGAAAATGTTTCTTTGAAAATCATACTCACCATAAATAAATTCACAAAGGAAACAACTACCGATACCAAAGCGGAAGAGGAATAAACGGTTGTGCCATAGTTTTGTAAGCTAGGATAATATGCCAATAAATCAACACCCGACATCAAACCACCCAGAGGTGGACCAAAGATAAACCCCAGTCCTATCCCTGCCCCGATAATTCCCATTCCTTTGGCTCGATCTTCACTGGAAGTCATATCGGCCATCGATGCACTCGCAACACTGATATTTCCACCCATGATACCGGTTATCATCCTCGAGAGTACGAAAGTAGAAAAGTTTCCAGAGAAGAACCAGATTAAATATCCTAAAAAACTACCCAAACTTGTGAATTGTAAGATTTTTCTTCTTCCGATTCTATCACTCAATTTTCCCCAAATGGGAGAAAAAATAAATTGTAAAATCGCATATATACTTCCAATCAAACCACCAAAAAGGACTATAAAATATGGATTTTTTTGGGTTGTAAAAAAATATTCAACAATAGAGATAAAAAATTGTAGTACAGAATCATTTCCATTTTGGATATAAAATTTTAAAGTCTCGGGAAAAATGGGAAATATAACTGAAAACCCCATCATATCAATAAAAACGGTTAAAAAAAGTACCAAGCTATTTCTATTTTTCATAGTTGTTCTAGGTTCAATCTTTCCATTAGCTGAAAGTATAAAAAGCTTTTTTAAGATTGTTTGGTTGATTAATTCCAGAATCCAGATTCCAGAAAAAAAATCTGGACAGAGAGTTTAGGCTGCTTTATTTTTTTTTGAACGTTTTTCTTTTTTTTGGATGGGTGTTGGTTGGATTTCAGGAGATTTATCCTGCGTTTTAGAATTTCCACCAAAGGCATTTTTTTGAAATTCATCTAGAATTTTTACAAACTCGGATTCTACTTTTCTGGAATCTCTGATTCCTTTGATGATAAGTTCTTCAATTTGGGAAAGCTTTACAGTTTTTTCACGTTCACCAAGTTCTTTTAGATTGGAATAGTTTTTTTCTAATTCTTGGACTGTACTTTGAAAATTTTCTTCTGTCAAACGGAATAAACCAATCCCTAAATTGACGATATTGTATATGGAAGGCTGCATTTGAAAAAAATCTCCTAAGTTAGTGTCTTAATGGACGATCTTATAAAATAGACTTAATTATCAAGAGATATATATTCTTACTTAGAATTAAAAAATTCAATCCTAAAAAAATAAAGACCATTCTCAAAGGTACTTAGTAATATTGGAGATAAAATCTAAGATTTGGACGATAATCCTCCTATGAGTAAAAAGTTTTACTTCTCAATCGTGCTATTTTTTTGTACATTGGTATCTATTGTCTCTTTGGAATATGTCTCTAAAGATTTTTTTGGTGCAAAAATCAACTGGACGTCCATGAATGCATCATTTATGATCACTGAAAAACTTCCAAGAGTTATCATAGACACCAAAGATCTTGACTATGGAAAACCGGGAACAGCTTTTAACATTTCGGAAGCAAGAAACAAAGCACAGGTCAAAGCCAGAGAAAAAATAAACTTACAATTGGTGAGATCAATTGAAACCATTCGCGTCAATGATGACTATACCATCATCCAAAAAATACAATCAGATGTTACCTTTAGAGAAAGGATGAATGAATTTTTCCAGCTTGAAAAATCAGAGTTGAAAGTAAATTATAACAAAGATAGGATCACAGTTGAAAGTGTAGTACATCTCACCGGACAATATGGTTTGCTAAACTATATCGATATGGAATTTGGAACTGAAAAATTTCCAGAACTGTTGTCAGAGGAAATAGTTAAACCCTCTCATTTTACGGGTTTAGTATTAGATGCAAGGCATTTGGATGCTGAGCCAACCTTATTTCCTCGTATTACAACTGAAAAGGGATTGGAAATTTATTCCTATCACTATGTCAATAAAAATAGTGTTATAGATTATGGAATGGTTTCATACCAAAGCGATCCAGACGATGCATTGAGTGATAAACGTGTAGGGAGTAATCCAATGTATATATTGGCTCTCACTACGGTTGGAAAAAATAAGACCGGTCTATCGATTACTACAGAAGATGCTAAGAATTTATTAATATCAAAAGAGACAAAGAATCACTTAAAAAAATGTTCTGTGGTTATTCTCTTGCAAATGAAGTAGTTGCCTTTTGAAAAATTTTCTCGGCTTTGTCAAATTGTTTGTTGAATAAATAAGCAAAGCCTAATTCTTTTAGTTCTTGCACGGATAGATCATCCCTCTTTTCTAATTGTGGGATAGTTTGTATTACACTATTAAATTCTACCTGTTTTTCTTCAAATGTTGGTAACGTAACCCTTCCGGGTATCTTCGATAACAATCCTTCCGCTTCTTTAAATTTTCCCATTGCTTGTAAGGATAGACCAACTTTCATGTAGGTGTTTAATTCCATATGAATAGATTGGTTAAACTTTTTAAAATAGGCAATTAACTCCGCATGTTTGCCCAAAGTAAAAAGACATTGGATCTTTTCTTTGTAGTAAAATTCTTCATTGAGTCCACTCGTGTCTTTCGAAATGATAAAGAGACAGGCTTGGTACTCCTCAATTTCAAAGGAGAGTTTAATACCAAGTTGTAGAAATGCAAGGCAAGATGGATTTGACTTGGTTTGGAGATAAACAAGAAATTTTTTAAGTGTGTCTTTGGAATGGATTTCTCTGGAATATTGGAAGTAAACTTCTGCGATTAATTTTAAAATCGAATCTCCCTTAGGAAGGTCATCCTTACCGGGGATATATCCATCTTCAATCCTCGCTATCAGCGATAGATGGGAAAGAAAATAATTGGAGGGATTTACGTTTCCAGCTTGTATGACTTCATCAAAAAAACCTACTTCAAAAGATTCCCACGCACTTTTTTCAATATCTACCAAAGCCCCATCTCCTCTACTTCTCAGTTTATCGGAACTCCATCCGATAATAACAATAGACAAATTATATGTCTCATAAGTGCAAGTGAAAATTTACAATTCTTAAGGATCCAACCTTCCCATAAGTCTAGGATAAGGAATACATTCCCTTACATGGGGTAGACCTCCAATCCAAGCAATCAGTCTCTCTAAACCCAAACCAAAACCAGAGTGTGGAACACTTCCATATTTTCTGAGATCGAGGTACCAACTATAACTTTCTTCCTCTAACCCCTCCTCTTTTATTCTCTGGATTATTTTATGGAAATCCTCTTCACGCTCTGAACCCCCAATGATTTCACCCACTCCTTCCGGGGCAATTAAATCTGCACACAAAACAGTATTAGGATTTTCAGGATTTTGTTTCATATAAAATGCTTTTATATTTCTGGGATAATTTTTAATAAATAGAGCGGAGGAATGGTATTCTGTAAGAATATTCTCCCTCTCAGCGTTGATGTCCTCCCCCCATTGGATGGATTCTTTCTTTTCTTGTAGGATCTCTATTGCCCTATCATATGTGATCCAAGGAAAAGGATTTTCTATATAGGAGAGAAGTTTTTCCACATCTCTCTCCAGATGCTTTAATTCCACCCTACATTTTTCTAAGGTTTTTTTAATAACTGTTCTAACAAATCTATCTTGGAACAAAATATTTTCTTCATTGTCGAAGTTTGCTGTTTCTGCCTCTAGCATCCAAAATTCGGTGAGGTGTCTTCTAGTTTTGCTCTTTTCCGCACGGAAGGTCGGCCCAAAGCAATAAACTTTATCATGGGCGAAAATACCTGTCTCCAAATACAATTGACCTGTTTGTGCTAAATATGCTTTGCCCAGATCAAAGTATTCTGTTTCAAAGAGAGTTCCTGCACTTTCCCCTACAGATCCCGTTAGGATGGGGGTATCTAGGAGGAGATAATTTTCTTCATAAAAAAAGGAGCGAATTTGGTAGGAAAGTTCATTGCGAATCTGTAATATGGCAAGTTGTTTTTTAGACCTCAACCAGAGATGACGGTTGTTGTGTAAAAAATCTGTTCCATGGTCTTTGGGTGTGATAGGATAATCAATGGATTCACCTATCACCCGAAAACTCTCCAATAAAATTTCAAAACCTCCCTCTGCTTTTTCGCTATTTACCACCATTCCAACTAGTTCCAAGGAGCATTCCTGGTGAAGGGATTTGATTTTTTGGAAGTCATCCTCGCTAAATTTTTCCTTTTCAGCGACAACCTGTATAATTTTCCCCGAGTTTCGGATCTGTAAAAATTGGATATGGTTGTTTCCCCGTTTTATCTGGAGCCATCCATTCATGGTGACAATTGAGTTAACTTCCTCTGAAATATTGCGTAGGCTTACTTTTTTCATGAGTTCCAAAGATTCCATGTTCTTTGTAACGAAAATAGTTTTTTTAGGTTTCAATTTTTTTTAAGAAGAAAAATAAACTTGAATCTTTTAACTAATGATTTGAAATACGAACGTAGGTTCCGTAAAGATATTCCTAATTTAATAGGTACCACAAAACAAAGCAAAGGATAAAATCATGGCAGATAAGGCGTTAATAAAAATCGGAGATAAAGAATATGAACTTCCGATTATCATTGGTTCTGAAAATGAGAAAGCAATTGATATTACTAAATTAAGAGAAATGACCGGTTACATTACCCTGGACAATGGATATTTAAATACAGGGGCTTGTTCAAGTTCCGTTACATTTTTGGATGGTGAAAATGGTATTTTACGGTACAGGGGGATTCCGATAGAGCAGCTCGCGGAAAAATCCAGTTTCACAGAGGTAGCCTATTTATTAATATACGGAAAATTACCTACAGACACTGAGCTTGCAGAGTGGAACAATCATCTAACCCGGCATACAATGATCCATGAAGATCTAAAAAGGCTCTTTAATGGATTTCCTAAAGACGGACACCCAATGGCCATTCTCTCCTGTTTGATAGCATCTCTCTCCACTTACTACCAAGATTCTTATGACCCTGAAAATCCAGAACATAGACAGATTTCTATGGTTCGATTGATTGCAAAATTTCCAACTTTGGCTGCTTTTGCTTACAAAAAATCAATTGGACAACCTGCTATCCATCCAATTAATTCTTTGGACTATTGTAGTAATTTTTTAAATATGATGTTCTCTGTTCCAGCTGAAGATTATATGGTGGATCCTGAAATATCCAAGGCACTCAATCTTCTCTTGATTCTTCATGCAGACCATGAGCAAAACTGCTCTACTTCTACTGTGAGATTGGTAGGATCAAGTTTAGCAAATATCTATGCAGCTATTTCTTCTGGAATATGTGCACTCTGGGGACCCCGTCATGGTGGTGCTAACCAAGAAGTATTAGAAATGTTACAGGGCATCAAAGAAAAAGGATGGACTGTAAAACAAGTTATTGAAAACGCAAAAGATAAAAATTCTACATTTAGATTATCTGGATTCGGTCATAGAGTTTACAAGAACTTTGATCCTAGGGCAAAAATCATAAAAAAAGCATGCGACAGCGTTTTAAACAAATTGGGAATCAAGGATCCATTGTTAGACATAGCTAAAGAATTGGAAGAAGCCGCTCTAAAGGATGATTATTTTGTTCAAAGAAAGTTATATCCAAACGTGGATTTCTATTCTGGTATTATCTACAGAGCACTAGGAATTCCAACAAACATGTTTACCGTTATGTTTGGTATGGGAAGACTCCCAGGTTGGATTGCACAATGGAAAGAAATGATTGAAGCTCCCGGCATGAAAATTGGTCGTCCACGACAAATCTATACAGGACCAAAAGAGATTTCTTACGACAAGGCAAAAAAAGGATAATTCATTATCTAATCAGTAGTACATTGATAAAACTAGGATTAGGTTTTCACTTTTTTAAACTAATCTTAGTTTCATTTATTTTATCTTAAAATCATACCATAAAAATAAAAATAATAGCGTCACTCATTGTCTAAACTAACCCCAAAAAAAACTATCATATTAGATTCCATTTCCTGCTCTACAGTTAAAAAAGAACACCCTTGGATCTTTAGCAAACGAATAGAAAGTAAAACTAAAGATCTTAAATCAGGAGATTTAGTAATACTCTTAGATATGGAAGGCAATCGATTAGGTACAGGAATATTTTCAGGCAGTGATGAATTGATTGCAATACGAATAATAGAGTTTGGAAGTGATTTTTCACTAGAAGGATTATATAAAAAGTTAATTTTAGCAATTGAAAAAAGGCTTCCTCTCTTAGTATATACAGATTCATTTCGATTGATTCATGGAGAAAATGATTTTTTTCCTGGAATCAATGTAGACTATCATGCGGGAAATTTAATTTTAAGATACTATAGTAAGTCTCTCTATTTATTCTCAAGGATGATTTTACGAGCAATCTGGGAATTAGTATGGAATAATTCTGAATGGAAACTAAGAATTGAAAATGCCTATATACAAACTCCAAATCGTACAGGAAAATCGATTATCAACAAAGATAAAGACCTTAGATTGGTAAGAGGGAAGAGAAGTGAGTATATAAAAATTAGGTATAGAAATATCTCCTATCTTATTAAGCCTGAACTTCAAAAAGGAGGAATTTATAATGACATAAGAAATCTAAGAGATTACTTATGGTTACATAAAAATTATGTATATGATAAAAGAGTTTTAAATTTATTTTCAAATAATGGACTTCTGTCGAAATGTTTAATCAATCTTGGTGCAGATAGCGTAGTCTCTTTAGAGGACAGCCGAGAGTGTATAGAAGTTCATAAAGTAAATAGTAAGAACGATAGTAATGAAATTATATTAAAGAAAAATATATTTATAGAGTTCCAAGAATTTGTTGATTCAACAAAAAATAATTATAATTTAATAATCATTGACCCCCCTAGTCTCACATCAACTTCTAAGGAAAAACCCCAAGCAATAAAAATATATAAAAAATTAATAAAGTTATCTCTTAAAATCTTGGATAAAGATGGTATTTTAATTTTATGTAGTTGTTCTAATAGAATTCACTCAAATGAATTCGAAAGTATAAGTAAAAATGCATTTTTAGAGTCAGAAACAAAAATGAAGAGATTAGATAAATTATCAGCTGAATTAGATCATCCTGAAATTAAACAATTCCCTGAAGGTCATTATTTTAAGGTTCATATCTATAAAAAATTATGATTTATATTGTCTTTAATAAACCTTTTAATGTGCTAAGCCAGTTTAAAGAAATGGATGGAAAAGATACTTTAAAAAAATTTATTAAATTTAAAGAAAAACCAAAAGCTGTTGGAAGGCTGGATTATGATAGTGAAGGTCTAATAGTCCTAACCGATGATGATGAATTTTCAGAGTATCTTACAAATCCTAGAAGTAGGATTGAAAAGGAATATCACGTTCAGGTGGAGGGAAATATTTCAGAAGCCGATTTACTACCTATAAAAAATGGAATCACTACAAATAAAGAAATTTACCAACCTGCTATTGCAGATGTACTACAAGAACCAGATTATTTATGGGTAAGAAACCCACCCATTCGATATAGAAAAAATATTCCCACTTCCTGGTTAAAGTTAATCTTGAAGGAAGGCAAAAATCGAATGGTTAGAAAGATGACTGCACACATTCACTTTCCAACTCTTAGATTGATTCGATATAGGATTGGAAATATCACATTAAATGGTTTGGAACCCGGTGAATTTAAATTGGTTAAGTGGCAAGACATATGTTAAATTATAAGATTTTGGATTCAGGTGATTTTGAAAAATTGGAAGTCATTGGTAATGTAACACTGATAAGACCATCATTGAATTCCCCCTATCCAAAAAAAAATCCCGAATTATGGAAAAATCCTGATGGTTATTATGAAAAAAATAACACTGGATCGGGCAAATGGTATTTACATAAAAAAGTTAAAGATTCCTTTGAATTTAAAATATATGATGATATTATAATTAAAATTAAATTAACTCCTTTTGGGCATTTAGGAATTTTTCCTGAACAAGAAAATAATTGGAAAATTATTGATCACTTAGGTCTAAAAATGCAGGATAATTTAGAGGTTTTAAATCTCTTTGCATATTCTGGTATCTCAACTTTGATGGGCTTACGGAATGGAATGAACTTATGTCATGTAGATGCTTCAAAAGGAATGGTCGAATGGGCTAGAGAAAATGCAGAGCTTTCAAGCTTAAGTAATAAAAAAGTACGATGGATAGTTGAAGATGTTTTGAAGTTCTTGCAACGTGAAGTAAATAGGGGTAAGATTTATGATGGTGTAATACTAGATCCACCCAGCTTTGGAAGGGGATCTAAGGGAGAAATCTGGAAAATAGAAAATGACTTACCAACACTTATGGAATTAATCGGCAAATTAACAAATTTTAAACCTAAATTTATAATTATGTCTTGTCATACAACTGGATTTAGTCCACTTATTCTAGAAAGATTTTTAAAGTTATACTTTAAAGAAAATTTAAATGGTTTTTATTCTAAAGAATTATATATTTTAGAAGATAATAATGAAAAATTATCTGGAGGTTTTTGTTCATATTACTTTTCTAGGGAATTTCAAGATTGTACTACAATTTTAAAGGATTAGCATCACCCCATAATTTTTCTAGATCATAATATTTTCTTTTCTCTGGTGTCATTAAATGAACAATAATTTCTCCTAAATCAAGTAAAATCCATCCATTATCTGAACTATGTGCTTTTTTCTCTTGATTTCCTGGACCTAATTTATACTCTTTTAACGTTTTTTCAAGATCTCTAGATGCTGCTCTGGCTTGAACTAAACTATTCACTGTGCATATGATAAAAATACTTAGGTAGCTATTAACATTTTCTAAATTTAGTACTTTTATGTCTTCGCATTTTTTATCTTCTAAAATTAAAATAATTTTTTTTATTAATTTTTTAGAATCTAATTTAGTTGGTTTTTTTTTAATAATTTTTTCCGACTCATTTTCCTGGCTTAATTTCAAAATCTTCTCCTAGTATAACTGTTGTATCCAATCCAAAATCCTTATTTATAAGGTGATAAATATTTTTTATTCCTAATAATTTGGCTATTCTATATGAGTACTCTGTACTACCTGACCTATCTATGATAATAGATTTATTTTCCTTCATATTCCAACCATTTCCTACTGATAAAACTTTAATGCTATTTTCATTTAAAATAGATTTTACACTCTTGGCAAGTCCGTTAGTTTCTGTACTATTTAATACTTCTGTTCTGGCAAGATCTCCAATATTATAGTCTCCCGAACTTAGATAGGATGCCAGTTTAGAAAATCCAAAATTTGCATTTTCATCGTGTATTACTAACTTTATTGAACTTGAGTCTATAATTAATTCTCCGGGCATTTCTGATAAAGAAAATGCTATATTATTATTTTTTATATATGTATATAGTTGATATAAATCTTGACCATTTATATTGGAATCAAATTTTTTACTAATTACCTCAAACCACTCTTTTCTAATATCTTGCTTTTCTTTGATCCTATCATAGAAACTCAAACTCATACTTTCTTGGTGATTCACTCTATTGACATATGTCATTGGATCATCTTTAACAATTATGTTGTTAAAATCTAATACTTCTTCCCCTGAAAAAATAAAAGAACCTGTTTTTCTTTTATATTTATCCGATGGATTAATTGTATGACTATCAATATAAAAAGGTAATCCATCAAAAAGATCAATAATCTCTGAAATATTTTTATCGTGAATATTAATATAAAAATTTACTTTTAAACCTGTGATTCCCTCTATTTTTGGAATCATATAAAGGAGTGCATCCCCTTTCATGGACTCTACAGTTTTGTCATCAAATGTAGATATAGGATTGATAAAAAACAAACCACATTTTTTTTGGACAGGTTGAAGAAACACGAAGACACTTAAATTTAAAGATTCATCATTGAACCCATTAATAAAAAAGGTTAGTATTTTATCCTGTGAAAGTTTTTCTTCTAACTTTGTCTTATGAGTAATTTTAAATAGGGCTTTTTGTGAACCCATTAAGAATAGAAAAAATACAAGGATTGAAATTACAGCTAAAATTAGAGTTTTAATTGTCTTGCTATTTATAGGATCCTCCGCTTGACTTTTTTGAGACATATTTATCTTTTGATTACAATGGAGTCTGTCAACCTAATTTTTTATGAGTGAAAAGGTTCTTAAAGTTGGGGAGCTTTTCAAACACCTCTCCGAGCTAAACAATGGAGACTATGAATATAGGCCCGAACAGGTCGATATGTCAATTTTGGTAGAAAAAGCACTTGAGAATTCAGAAATACTTCTAATAGAAGCTGGGACGGGTGTAGGAAAGAGTCTTGCATATCTTTTGCCTGCGTCTCTATATTCTTTACAAACTGGAAAAAAAGTAGTGATTTCAACCGAAACAATCGCACTCCAAAACCAACTGATTTCCAAAGATATTCCCCTAGTGAGAGAAATCCTAAACAAAGACATAAAAGCTGAAATTGCTTTGGGATCAAGTAATTATATTTGTAAACGTAAAATGGATCATACAATCTCAAATGGTAATTTTGGTATCGAAATGAATGAATACCTCAATGACTTTTATGAATGGGAAAAAAAAACACAAACTGGAATAAAATCAGAATTTAGGGGATTTTATACACAAGAGTTTTGGAGTAGAGTCAGTCGTGAGAGTGAAAATTGTTTGGGTAGAAAATGTCCCAATTATGATATTTCATATTATTTTTTAGAAAAAGAAAAATGGAAAAATGCAAACCTCTTAATTATCAATCACTATTTGTTGGCTAGTCATATCGCAGGTGATCTAAAAATTTTACCAGAATTTCAAAATTTAATCATAGATGAAGCTCATAACTTTCCAGATATAACAGGGAAATCATTTCGTATTACAATAATATATGAAGATATATTAAATATTCTTAATTTTATTGGGGGAAAAGATAAAAAAAATACTGGGTTACTCGGAAAGATAGATAATAGTTTAAAAAGTAATAAAATTATTGACCTTATATCTAGAAAGGAAGATTTCTTAAATCAATTTTTTGGAAAATTATTTGAGGAATATCCTGTCTTATTCCAATCCCAACGTGTAAAAAAGAAAATTAATCCCGACAATGGAAAGCTACTAGACTATTTAAATGAAGTAAGTAATATCTTGAAATCAATAAAAGATAAGTTCAACCCTGAAACAGATAATATTTTAGAAAAAGAAATCCAAATGGAATTGGAATTTGCTAGTAATAAGTGTAGTACATTTTCAGAAGCTTTAAAAATGATTAATAAACCAGATGATACAATAGTAATTTGGTTAGAGCCCCCTCAGGATTCGTCAAAATTTCGTTTTTATGCGATCAATGCACAACCGCTCAACTCCGGAGAGCTTCTCATTGAAAAATTAATTCCAAATATGGATTCGATTGTATTTACATCAGCAACACTTTCAAGCAATAAGAATGATTTTAACTATTTTAAAAATCAAATTGGAAACCCACCATCCATAGAAAAATCACTTCCCTCCCCTTTTCCCTACTCTAAAAATTCATTGATTTACCTTCCTAAAAATATCCGTGATCCTGTTTTACAAAGTGATGATTATTTTAGTGATATAATCAAATTAATCCCATACTTGGTCAATCTCAGCAATGGTAATTGTTTTGTTTTATTCACATCCAATAAAATGATGAAAGACACCTATTTGGAATTAAAGGACAAACTGGATTTTCCTATCTTTTCCCAACACGATTTAGGAGCAGAAAAAGCAAAAGAAGAATATTTGCAAACACCTGACAGTGTACTATTTGGAGTATCAACTTTTTGGCAGGGGATTGATATAAAGGGAGATAAATTACGATCTGTAATTATTACAAAACTTCCCTTTCAACCACCTGGTGAGCCGGTGCTCGAAGCAAAGATTGAAATACTCAAAGCAAACAAAGGAAATCCTTTTTTGGAAATACAATTGCCCCATGCTGCCTTAACCTTAAAGCAGGGATTTGGAAGGTTAATTCGCTCAAAAACTGACAGGGGTTTTGTAGCCATTCTCGATCCCAGGATCCAAACAAAAAATTATGGTAAAGGTTTGGTAGCTTCCTTGCCACCAGGAAAAGTATTGAACTCTTTTAAAGATCTGAGAAATGGCTACAATCTACTCTTTCCATAAGAAAAATACCCATGTATTTCAAATATTATTTGGTTTATTATGTGGATAAAAAAGAATCGACTTCTATAGATTGAAAATAAGTGTAGAGTTATGAAAGAAGCCAAAAGTGAACTACAGCCAGATACAAAAGCAACTATCGAAGCTCTTTCCGAGACTTTCAAGCCCTCCAAATTAACAATCCGACTAAAACTGATGGTAATTATATCATCTATTATTTTTCTTTCACTCTCCGCTATCATCTATTTAGCAACTTACTTTTTTAAAAAAGACTCTGAAAATAGGATTCGAGAAGGAGATCTTCAAGTCACTAACCTCATCTCTCTTAAACTCAAAGCAGAATTTTTTTCATTGGCCAGCAATATGACCTTGCTAGGCCTTAATCTTTCAGAAAAAAAAGATTGTAGCGATCCAGAATTACGGAGCCTATTTTTTACGAATGCTAAAGATGTTTTATTTGTAGGAATCTACGAAGCAAAGGAAGATTTTAATAAAACTAAATTCAGCTGTTTGAATCCCTCATTTCTAAACAAAGAATTTTCCACTCCAGAGAGTTTTGAAGCTTTGGTTAATTTTAATAAATCATATTTTAAAAAATCTTTTGCTGGCTCTACTTTATTAAGAAATTTTAGCCCTACTATCAAAGAGGCAGTTCTTGCTTACAGTTTTCCCTTCCAAAACAAGGGCGGCGACAAATCAATCATTGTATCATTTCTTAAGGTATCAAACATCAAAGAAACATTCAGTTCAAGTGGAGCTAGTACTACATTTTTAGTTGATGATGAAGGAAACATTCTCATTCATCCAGAAAAGAAAATGATGATTGAGGGTAAAAACATGTCTAATTCAACGATTGTTAAGACCATGTTGACAAGCAAACTTGATAACAGCCAGCAGGGCTATGTTGAAGAGGGTGTGGGAGCCTCTATTGGTACCTATAACAAATTAGGATTCACAGGGGGTGGTATTATTTCCACCATACCCGAAGCCAAAGCTTTTGAGGAAGTATATAACCTACAAAATAGAAATATTTACTTGATGATTGCCGTTTTAAACTTAACAATTCTAATTGTTTTTATATACTCTCAAACTCTAACAAATCCAATTTTGAAATTAGTCTATGCTGCAGGTAAAATTGCCGAAGCAGATTTTAGTGTTCGAATTCAACCTAACTCGGGGGATGAAATAGGGATTCTTACAAATTCGTTTAACCACATGAGCCAAGGCTTGGAAGAGCGTGAAAAGTTAAAGGTTTCATTTGGAAAGTTCGTTAATAAAGAAATAGCCGAAATGGCTATGAAAGGTGAGATTAAGCTAGGAGGAGAGAGAAAATATTGTGCAATTTTTTTCTCAGATATCAGAAGCTTTACCTCCATTTCCGAAAAGCTAGAACCGGAAGAAGTCGTGGAATTTTTAAACCAATACATGACGGAAATGGTAAATTGCGTCAATAAAACTGGTGGGATAGTAGATAAATTTATCGGAGATGCTATCATGGCAACCTGGGGTGCCCTAAATCCCCTTCCCAATGAAACAGAGGCGGCTATAGATGCTTCTTTGCTTATGAGACAGGCTTTGTTAGTGTTTAACCAAGGACGTGGTGGTGATAAAAAACCTATCATTAAGATAGGCTGTGGAATCAACTCAGGGTATGTTATCTCAGGTCAAATTGGTTCTAATGAAAGATTGGAATATACAGTAATCGGTGATTCTGTAAACCTTGCTTCCAGGATTGAATCCCTAAACAAACCATTTGGAACTGACTTATTAATATCTCAAGATTCCTATGAGCAAGTTAAAGATAAATATAAAGTAGAAAAAATGCCGAGTATAAAAGTAAAAGGGAAAGAAGAACCACAAACTATTTATAGCGTTCTTGGTAGGCTAGATGATCCCAATTGTCCAAAAGACATGAAAGAACTTCGAAAGATATTGAGTATTGATTTTGATGAAGAATCCTTACATCCCAAAAAGAAAAAAGACTCAGAAGATGGAGAAGATAAAGAAGTAAAATATGAAATTCTTTAAACAAAAAGATTTCCTTGTAATACTAATCCTAATTATCAATGCCTTAATCTTTGCGGGACTATTTTATTATGATCTAAACAAAGATCTTTATACACGAGATGAAGGGGATGAGATAGGAATTGTTACATTTAAAATGAATTCCATCCAAAGAAAACCAGGTCAGAAAGTTGTATGGAAAGATGTATACGAAAGTTTTCCTCTCAACAACAAAGATATGATCAGAACCTATGAAGATTCTGATGCTACGATTAAATTTAAAGACGGCACTGAAGTTAAATTAGATGAAAATTCTCTAATTTATTTTGATTTCACCGATAAGAAACCATCTATTAAATTTGATAGCGGTAAAATCCAAGTCAATTCCACCAATGAAAATGTTTCTATCACTGCCGATGATAAGAAAATTGATATGGGGAAAGGGGATTTCAAACTCGGTAAAGACAATGATAATGATCTTAATTTTGTAGTAAACTCAGGGAATGCAACGGTTGAATCTGGTGGAAAAAAAGCAACTGTAAAAGAATCCCAACAAGCAAAGATAGGAAGTAAGGGTATGTCTGTAGAAGACCTACCTTTTGCGCTCACTGCCCCAGAAGACCAATACAAGGCACTTACATTTAAAATTGCTACCATCCAATTCAAATGGAGATCAAAAACTAATTCTACAAATACATTTTTAGAAGTAAGCAGAAACAAAGACTTTTCTGACCTTGCATACCAAACTAAAGCTAGTGATTCCGCTACTGTATCTCTACCCCCTGCTACTTATTTTTGGAGAATGAAGCTCCAAAAAGATGTTGGGGTCTATGCATTTAGTGATGTGCGCAAACTTTTAGTTATACAGGATAGTGAAATAAAATTATTTTCACCAGAACCACAAGCTATCTTTCCAAAAACCACTAAAACTGTTGGTTTTTCGTGGAGTAACTATCCTTTGAGCTCAAATTTTAAGATCCAATTGAGCAACTCTCCAAATTTTAGCAGTATTTACAAAGAGGTTCCTTTAGGATCTAATTCTATCCAGTTGCAAGATCTTCCTGCAGACGAGTACTATTGGCGTGTCACAGTGACACCAAATTTAAAGGATGCAGTACCGGTAACCAGTATAGCCAATAAATTTACTATTTTACTCACAGATGAAATTCCTGAAGAAAAACCAGTTTTCAATAGAGATCAGTTTGAAAAAAGTATGCTTCCAAACAAAGAAAAAATCAATGTTTCTGAAAAAGCACCCATAAAGTTTCATTGGCAGGATGTGGATGGGTCAAATGCTTATGAGTTTAAGGTTTACAATGGAACTTCTCCCGGTAGAAAAGAAGTTTTTTCAGCTAAAACAAAAAAGAATGAAGTTGTTTTTTCTAAATATGCCTCCTTAGATGAAGGAAAGTTTTATTGGGAAGTAAATTCGGTAGATGTTGCCGGTAAACGCAGCGAACCCGCCAGAGGCTCATTTGAACTAAGTACTGATGACAGTCTAAAGAAACTAAGTCCAGAAGATATAAAAATTATATCATCCGATACTATTTACAGGACGGAGAATGAGTAAATTTTTTATCTATGGTATATCTTTTTTTCTATCCTTTATAATATCCCTCCAAAGTACAGAGCAGGGCTATATAGAATGGAAACCTATAAAGGGAGCATTTGGGTATAAGTTAGAAATTCGAGATGAATCTAAAAAATTAATCATTGAAGAAATAGTTAATTCTACAAGATACCTAATTCGAACACCCTCGGGGAAATTTGAATTTCGTATATCCCCAATGAACGTTTTTGAAAAAACAACTGTATGGTCGTACTGGAATCCATTGAATGTTGTGATTTCAAAACGACCATCTATTACAACCAATGAACTTTCATTAGATATATCTGAGCTATCTAAACCTATGATTTTTAAAGGAAAAAATTTTCTAAGTGAAACCAAGCTCAAGTTTATATGGGGTTCTAGGGTAATTTCTGCAAAAAGTATTACAGTTAATGATACAACTTCCTTAACAGCAATCTTAAACCCCGAAGGAGCAGCCCAAGGGAAATATGAACTACATATTGAAAATCCAGGAAACCGAATCCTGAGTATAAAAAACTTCTTAACTCTGTCTGATAACAATGAAGCCGACCGTTTAGCACGTGAAAAGGCGGAAAGGGAGCGACTAGAAGCAGAACGATTGGCTCGAGAAAAGGCAGAACGTGATCGATTGGAAGCAGAACGATTGGCTAAAATGTCTGAGAAAGATAGATTGGAAGCAGAACGATTGGCTCGAGAAAAGGCAGAACGTGATAGGTTAGAAGCGGAGCGCTTGGCTAAAGATAAAACGGAACGTGATAGGTTAGAAGCGGAGCGCTTGGCTAAAGATAAAACGGAACGTGATAGGTTAGAAGCAGAACGATTAGCCCGTGAAAAGGCAGAACGTGAGAGGCTAGAAGCAGAACGATTATCAAAGCTATCTGAAAAGGATCGCTTAGAAGCACTTGCCCGTGAAAAAGCGGAACGTGAGAGATTAGAAGCCGAGAGGTTGGCCCGTGAAAAAGCTGAACAAGAACGATTAGAAAAAGAGCGCTTATCCCGTGATAAGGCTGAAAAGGATCGCTTGGAAAGAGAACGTTTGGCGCGAGAAAAAGCCGAAAGAGAAAGATTAGAGAGAGAACGCCTAGCCAGAGAGGGCATGAAGGATATCAGACAGAGAGTCATTGATGGGATCGAAGATTCCACAAACCGTGAATATTTAAAGGTTGGTTCCTATGAACTAGACTTAATTTTAGATGATTTTAAAAAAAGCTGTAGCCCATCTAATTTATTGGAAACCCTAGTTGAGAAATGTTTTTCAAACCACACGGTCTTGAAACTAGGTACTATCCAGAAGGCAGATATTTCAAATTACTTACTAATGAACAGTGATAATTATAAAACAAGGTTGAGATCTTATTTGTACTTTATGAGAGAAAATACTCCACAAATGAAAGCTGCACTTGATAAACTAAGTTACAAACTTGAAAAATCTTCAGGTTTGGATATTGAGGAAAAAGAATTTATTTATAAGGCTGTATCATATCAAAAGATAGCTAAATAGAGTGCAACCTGATGTTTACTACATTTGAATGGTGTAAATTATGCTTAAGTGTAAAAAGTGAAAAGTTAAAAAGATTAAGTCCCCCAAACGGTGCTTTTAATGATTTTAATTCCAACTCTGATTTAGATTCTATTTTTTTTATAAAATAATCTTTTGATTTTATAAACCCATCTAATAGTTTAGTTTTTTCATCGGACTTAACCTCTTCCCCTGTAAGATATTTACCATAATCAGTAATACCAAACCTATTGGTTGCCCTAATACTTTCCATTGTAACTTTTTCTGATTTAGGTTTACCGAGTAATTTGATAAAAAATGGTGGTAAACCAATCCACCATCCAAAAGTAATATTAGAACTGGTGCAATGTTTTAAATTTCGTTTGATGCTCCATCCATCGGGAACAGCATTTGATAAAAAAAGTTGGTTAGGTGAATCTTTGTAGAATTGGTATAAAAAATCATTTACATCCTTCACTTGTTGGATGAGTTCTAATTTTGTTTCCGAAACATTAACTGTAGGAAAAACTATCATTCTATTAGCGTAAATCTCAGTTTTTTACCGTAAATAAGAAAAATTCTAAAGACTAAAAAATTCATTCCAATCTCCAAACAATAAAAATATATTTAAAAAAATAAAAAAATGAATGGTAATTACTCATTTTAAGATCTAATTTATTAATATTAATTTTCAATTCAAAAATGATTCTTATCTTTAATGAAAAAGTGTTAGTAGATTTATTTGGATCATTTATATTTACAAAATTGGAATTGAATTGAATCCTAAAAAGAAAAATTAAGGATACTTATTATAATCTATGTTACAATTAATTTGGAATTTCTTTGCATATTTAGGAGTGGGATTAGTTTCGGATCCGACTGAGCATAAACATGTTGTATTAGTAAATTCATTGGCAATGTTTATAAGTTTTTTCATGCTAATTATATCTTTTCAAATGCTATTTTTACCACTTCCAAAAGTTATTTTTTATATATCCTTAGTTTATCCATTCTTACTATTATATACTCTTAGGTTAAATGCAAAAGGTTCTATAGATAAAGCTAGATTTTATCTAGTAGCATTGTCGTACACTTACATTACCTATGTAGTTTTTTTACAGGGGAACCAGGCAAGTGCCCATTTTTATTATCTAATTATAAGTTTGGGTATTTTTTTTATGTATCCTTATCCAAAGAGAAGAATGGGATACTATTTAATTATTTTTATATTTATAACATTTTGTTTTTTTGAATTAATTATCAATCTAATAACTCCTATAATTTCCATTAACGAAGAATATGCAATGGTTCGTTTAAAATCGAATAATTATACTTTTGCTATTTTACTTATGGGGTTTTCTTTTTATATACATACAATTTTTAAAAAAGCTGAATTATCATTACAATTAGAACATGAAAAATCAAATAAGCTACTTGAGAATATTCTTCCACTTTCAATCATTCAAAAACTAAGGGAAAATCCCGATTCTATAGCTGAAAAATTTGAAGAATGTACTGTCCTTTTTAGTGATATCGTGGGGTTTACAGAAATGTCCCGTAGACTTCCTCCTCAAGATTTAGTTAATCTTCTCAATGAAATTTTTTCTTCCTTTGATGATTTAGCTGAAAAGTACAAATTAGAAAAAATAAAAACTATCGGGGATGCCTATATGGTAGTTGGAGGCCTCCCTGACAAAGAGCCATACCATGCGGAAAAGATAGCTGATTTTGCTTTGGATATGATCACAGCCATTCAATTGTATAGAGAAAAGTCAGGTTATCCCATTCAACTTCGTATTGGAATTCATTCTGGCGCTGCCATTGCAGGTGTGATAGGTAAGAAAAAATTTATTTATGATCTTTGGGGCGAAAGTGTAAACACTGCATCTAGAATGGAATCCCATGGTATTCCAGGCCAAATCCAAGTTTCTGAATCAACCTATAATAGATTAAAAGATAAATTTATTTTTATGGAAAGAGGAATCTTGGAAGTAAAAGGAATTGGTAAAATAAGAAGTTATTTCTTAGTTCAAAAAGTATAAAAAATTTATACAATAAAAATAAGTTGGGTACCATAAATTAAAAATTTACTAATTTTTGTTACCCAACTATTTAATTACACTGAAGGATATCCTTCTAGATCCTTCAATCCAGATGTTAGCTCTTCCTCTGATAAATAATGGTCTTTTAATTTACCATCAAAATAATCTTGGTAGGCTTGCATATCTAGGTGACCATGACCGCATAAATTAAATAGAATAGTCTTTGAACTACCCTCTTCTTTAGCTTTTTTAGCTTCCCGAATTACTTGTGCAATTGCATGATTAGCTTCAGGAGCAGGCATGATCCCTTCAGCCTTTGCAAATATAATGCCAGCCTCAAAGCATTCTAATTGTTGGATGGCTACAGCAGAAATCAAATTATCACGAAGTAATTGGCTACACATTACACTTGCACCATGGTACCTGAGTCCACCTGCATGGATAGCAGCCGGTCGGAAATTATGACCTAAAGTATACATAGGCAATAGTGGTGTATAGCCTGCAGTATCTCCAAAATCATATCTAAACTCACCCTTTGTAAGTTTTGGGCAGGATGCAGGTTCTACTGCTATACATTTAACTTTCTTTCCATTTTGAAGATTGTGCCTAAGAAATGGAAAAGAAATCCCTGCAAAATTAGATCCCCCACCTAATGGTGCTATGACTATATCTGGAAAATCACCTGCTTTTTCCAATTGAAGTAAACATTCCTCACCAATGATAGTTTGGTGCATCAAAACGTGGTTTAAGACGCTTCCAAGCGCGTACTTTGTATGCTCATCTTGGACAGCAAGTTCTATAGCTTCCGAAATAGCAATTCCTAAGCTTCCAGAAGTACTTGGATCTTTTTCTAAAATATCACGACCAGCTTTTGTCCTTGTGGAAGGAGAAGAATAAACATTACCACCAAATGAATTCATTATCGCTTTTCTATATGGTTTTTGTTCATAGCTGATTTTTACCATATAAACATCGCATTCAATTCCAAACATATTGCAGGCAATACTCAAAGCTGTACCCCATTGACCTGCACCAGTTTCTGTGATTATTTTTTTTACTCCCTCTTGTTTGTTATAATAAGCTTGTGCTACAGCAGTATTGGTCTTATGAGATCCACTGGGACTGACACCCTCGTATTTGTAATAGATTTTTGCTGGAGTATCTAGAATCTTTTCTAATCTTTTTGCTCTGAAGAGTGGTGTTGGTCTCCATAGTTTATATATATCTCTCACTTCATCAGGAATTTCAATAAATCTCTCCTTAGAGACCTCCTGCTTAATAAGCTCCATAGGAAAAAGGGGAGCGAAATCTTCAGGCCCAATAGGTTGTTTGGTTCCTGGATGCAAAGGAGGAAGGGCTGGGTTTGGCATATCAGCTTGGATATTGTACCAATATTTTGGCATTTCATCTTCTGTTAAATTAATTTTGTTCATAGCAAATTCCTGGAATTGTTAGATTAAATATATATTTTTAGCATGATAATATTTATAAATTAATGAGAAAAGAAATTTTTTTGGTAATTTCTTATAGTGGTAAAAATATATTTAAAGGTATTTAGATTTGATGAAGGATAAAATAATAAAAAATATAGCAATTTTTGATAGTCTTGCTATATTTTTTAAATAGGGTAAGAATTTTATTTTTAAAATTTTAGAGGGAAAATAATCCTCTAAAATTTAAAGCTCGTGTTTGTATCCAAATCTGTAATAATTACCAGCTACCGTAACAGGGTATGCAGGGAACGGAGCTAAAGCTGTGGCACCACCTAGAGATTTAACAGATCCAGTAGAGGTAAGTGCACCAGATACGTGTGTTTCGAGTTCAGCAAAAAAGAAACCTTTCTCAGAAATTCTAGTATGGGCTCCAACTATGTAGCTAAAACCTATACCACTTCCACGAAAGACGGTATCTTCTTGTATAACTGCACCACCACCATTAGTTGCAGATCTTCTGGGCAATTCATATACTATTCCAGTATCTAAACCTGTTCTTCCCAAAGCATCTGATAAAAATTGTCCATCAACATTTCCTTTTAAATTCCACATTGCATTGAAATAATGCAAACCAGGAGCTACATAAAATGCAGAATTTTTTCCGAAATTAAGTTTAATACCAAGGTATGCTGGAACAACAACAGATCGAAAATTCCAATATACATCATAAAAGTTATATCCACCAACTGAAGCAGTGGTATGACCACCTGAAATCTTAGTAGACAAATTTAAACCTACTCTGAAGAAAAAGTTGTCCCCGACATCCTTTTCATATCCCAGAGTTATACCTCCACCTGTCATGGGACCACCAGTTTTGGTTTGAACAGCACCACCAGTAACATTGGAAATTGTTTTCCATTTGTTGTCTGGATAGATTAAACTTTGGTCTTGGAGATAAACTTCATTAGTTCCATCACCATTTAAATCTCTTGATGCTACCCTTTGGTTTCCAGACAATCCATCTTTTGCGATAGTTCCACCCAGACCATTGGGATCAAAATGTAGATGACCTCCAAAAATTAACCTTGATTTTCCTGTGTTTTTAAATGCATTTCCGTTTTCATCGGTTCCGTTTGCAAAGATTGATCCGAAGCTAATAAGCCCCAGTACAGCAAATACTTTTAAATTCATGCTGTTCTTTTTGTTCATTTTTTTCCCCTCTAAGATTATGGATTTCGAAACAAATGATTGTTATAGACAAACGCACATGTTCCGAGTAACGATTATGAATACAGTCGTAAAAAATTGTCAATAAGTTCTAAAAAAAAAAATATTTTTTTTGGATTAATTTTAGTCCCCTATTTGGTCTGAGTAAAAAATAAATAAATAATAAATTATAAAGTAAATTGTTTAAGTATATCATCCAGTTTATCAGCCTGTGTTCTAAATGATTCAGCATTTTCTTGCATTTTTAATGATATTGTAGAAAAGATATCAGCATTTCTCTGGATATTTTCCATGTAGTGAGAGATATTAAGGCTAGAATCTGTTTGAATCTTCATTGATTCCTTGATGTTATTTGCTAAATTCTTTAATTCTTCAGTTTTATCTAATACTTCGTTGGAAACATCATTTAAAGAAATGAAACTTTCAGAGCTATTTTCTATATAATTTTTATTTCTTTCCACAGATGTTTTTATTTCTTCCAATTTTTCTGTGACTCTATTTACAAATTCTGAACCTGATTTTAAGACCTTTAAGTTATCAGAAATTATTTTTTTAGCATTGTCTGCAGCTCCACTAGAGGATTCAGATAATTTTCTCACTTCCTGTGCTACTACCATAAAGCCCCTACCCTCTTCTCCCACCCGGGCAGCCTCTATGGCTGCATTGAGTGCTAAGAGTTGGGTTTGTTCTGCCACTTCATAAATTGATGTGATAATCTGAGAGATTCCAGATATACTATTATTCATTCTTACCATTTCTATATTTAAGTCTTCTAGATATTTTGCACTTTCTCCCGCATGTCTAGCTGAGTTGTTTTGTTCATTTTTAACTCCTTGCATAATATGTGTTACCTTTTCTACCGAGGAATTAATCTGTTCAATTTTTTTAGAAGTTTGGGAAGAAAGCTCCGCTTGGTTTTCTGAGTTTAGATTGACTTCATTTATGATTTTTGAGAGATTTCCCAGGCTATCTGTAGAGTCATGGATCGATTTGGTCTGTTCTTTTGAACTTTTTAAAACATCAGCCGCTGATATACTCAAGCTATCGCTTGTAATCTTTAGATTATTAGCTGATTTTTTTAATTCTACTAGTGCATTTCTAAAGGTTCGAATGGTTCCATCTATAGAATGAAATAGGTCTTTAATTTCTCCATTGGTGCTCTCTGAGTTGATTGAGGGATTGCGAAGGTCACCATTCTCAATTTGGTGCAATGATTCTACCAAAAGTTTTAAGGGCTTAGTTACAGCATTGTGTGTTATAAAATAGATTATGATATTTACAGCTGCCACACCTAGAACTGCCATAAGTATATAAACAAAAGCAAGATTAGTCTGGAAGGATTTTTCTTTGTTTATATCGAATTCCATATGAAGAGCACCAATTACTTCATTCTCTTTTACATTGTGGCAGCCCAAACAATTGATTCCAAATCGATTGCTTGAAGCAATGTAGGGGACGATAATCCGCATATAAGTGGTGCTATTTTCTGTATATTCTTCAGAATATACCTTCCCTTTGGTCAAGACATCTGCTTCGATGGATGATTTTGGAGCTTTGTAGTCTTGGCTTTTATTGAAGACAGTATTGATAGAACTTGAGCGAATCACATAAACATTTCGAATGGAATCTAATTTATTGGTTTGTTGGAAAATAAAATCACTTTTATCCATTTGACCGTGTATCATGAGATAGTTTAAAGAGTTCATGACTGAGTTAGCTGTGTTTTCAGCCTGAGCTTCTATTATATTTTTAGTATGGTAGTTTTGTAAGAAAATACCAACTACGACTGCTATAGTCCAAAACAAAACTAAAATGGATCCGATGATAATATTTATTCGAGTGCTAATTTTATGATTTTGCAAGATGACCTCAAAACATTGTATTTTATGGAATGTATTAAAGATTTAATTTATAAATGACGTTCCTGCAAAAAGTCAGTTTTTGCAAATGAATTCGCAACAATCCTAGGCTTTTTTCCGCCTACGGGCGGAAAAATATAGTTATTGTAGTTGCGTCATTAATGAATACCAATTGTATAAAAATCACTATATTTTGATAAGGGCAAGCTATTTTTAAATATTATTCAATTTAAAAAATTATTGGTTCGTTTATTTACTTACAATCTCTTTATCCTCCACCAATATACCCTTATCTATATTTGTATCATATATAAATATCTGTGATGGGTGTGGAACTGTTTTTGAATCACTTAGTTTTCGAACTATCATTACTAAATTATTTTTTTTTGTATTCATCAGTAAACTTTCAAAAAAATAATTTTCCGGAAGAATATCATGTAATTTTTCCTCTGAAGGATCATAAATTAAAACTCTTGCTTTATCTTTATAATTTAAATATCCATCTTTATTG
>Ga0209550_10000842_pt1 | contig 29433 bp, 29 predicted proteins | sample LauGreSuBDMM15SN_2_FD_187567 | JGI IMG/M metagenome (GOLD analysis project Ga0209550, IMG submission 187567) | Freshwater lake microbial communities from Lake Michigan, USA - Su13.BD.MM15.SN (SPAdes) (version 5) | ecosystem: Environmental > Aquatic > Freshwater > Lake | place: Lake Michigan... | reverse complement strand
GCAACCTGAGCGAGATGCAACCCAGCGCCATCTTGAGCGCCAACATCGGCTGCATCACCCATTTGCAGAGCGGCACCGCTGTGCCGGTGCGGCATTGGGTGGAGGTGGTGGACGCGGTGCTGGCTTGACGGGGGTTAGCTGGCCAGCGCCGCCTCGATGTCTTTGGTGATTTTGGCCGGTGTGTCGGTGGGCGCATAGCGGGACAACACTTGGCCGTCTTTGCCGATCAAAAACTTGGTGAAGTTCCACTTGATGCCTTCGCTGCCCAATATCCCTGGCGCTTGCGCTTTGAGCCATTGGAACAAGGGGTGGGCGTCGGCACCATTGACATTGATTTTGGCCATCATCGGGAAACTCACGCCATAGTTCTTTTGGCAAAAGGCACCGATTTCTTCATTGCTGCCAGGGTCCTGGCCGCCAAACTGGTTGCACGGAAAGCCTATCACCGTCAGGCCCTTGGCCCCATGGGATTGGTGCAAAGCTTCTAAGCCAGCAAATTGCGGTGTGAAGCCGCAGGCGCTGGCGGTGTTGACGATGAGCAGCACCCGGCCTTGCAGGCTGGCCAATGAGACGCTGCTGCCCTCGATGCTTTGGGCTTGAAAGTCGCTGAGTTGGGGCATGGGTTTCTCCGAAAGTGGGGGCGTGTGATCGACAGATTGTCGCCAAAATGAAAATCCCCCAGGGTCAGCGCTCGGTGCTGGGCGGCGCTGTACAGTCCCCTGCGACATTGATAAACCCAAACCGCGGGTCCAACAATGCGCCGCAACTTGCACAAACCTTTTGTTTTGAGGAATCCACCATGCCCCGCAGCGTCGCCAACGCCTTGTTGAACCAGCAATTTCGCCAAGCCCTCACGCCTGGTGCCGGGCATTTGATGCCGGGTGCCGCCAATGCGCTGGCGGCCCGGGTGATCGAGGCCACCGGGCACCGCATGCTGATGGTCAGCGGCGCGGCCGTGGCCAACACCTATTTGGGTGCCCCCGACATCGGTTTGGTGTCGTTGGCCGAGTTGGCTTCGCATGTGGGCGCCATCCGCGACGCGGTCAATATCCCGCTGTTGGTGGATGGGGACACCGGCTTTGGCAACGCCATCAATGTGGTGCACACGGTACGGGTGCTCGAGCGGGCTGGGGCCAACGCCATCATGCTGGAGGACCAAACCTTTCCCAAGCGCTGTGGTCATTTTGAAAATAAAACCGTCATCTCTAAGTCGGAGATGGTGCAAAAAATCAAAGCGGCAGTGGATACCCGCGAAGACGATCAGCTGATGATCTTGGCCCGCACCGATGCCCGGTCGATGGAAGGCCTGGAGGCCGCCATGGACCGCGCCCGGGCTTACCAAGAGGCGGGGGCCGATTTTTTGTTCATCGAAGCCCCGCTCAATATCGAAGAGCTCGCTGCCATTCCGCGCGAGGTGCCTGGCGTGCACGTGTGCAACCTGGTGGTGGGTGGCAAAACGCCGCTGCTGCCGCAAAAAGAGCTGGCCACAATGGGCTTTTCGGTCGTGTTGTATGCCAACTTGGCCTTACAAGCATCACTGATGGCGATGCAAAAAAGCCTGCAGCATTTGCACGACCACGGCTCGGTCAACGGCATCGAAGACCAATTGATGATGTTCAAAGAGCGCCAAGTGATGGTGGATGCACCGCACTTCAATGCCTTGTCCGACCGCTACGGCGAGCGCACGGTTTGAGGTGTGAGGCGCCACATGTCCGATCTGCGCATTTTGGTCACTGGTTTTGAGCCCTTTGGGGGCGACAGCGTCAATCCGTCATGGCTGGTCGCACAACATCTGTCGCGGGCGTCTATCGCTGGCGTGCAGTTGCAGGCCGTGCAGTTGCCCTGTGTTTTTGGTTTGTCGGCTCAATTGCTGGTACAGGCCTTGGCGCAACACCAGCCCGATGTGGTGCTGGCCTTGGGCCTGGCGCAGGGCCGCGAGGGCATTTCCATCGAGCGTGTGGCGATCAATGTGGACGATGCGCGCATCCCCGACAACGTGGGCCAGCAACCGATTGACACGCCGGTGGTTCCAGGTGGGCCTGCGGCTTACTTCAGCACCTTGCCCATCAAGCGCTTGGCGCAAGGCTTGCAACAAGCTGGGCACCCGGTGAACATTTCGCAAACCGCGGGCACGTTTGTGTGCAACCATGTGTTTTATGCGCTGCAACACCACTTGCAAGGCCAGCGTGTGATGAGTGGCTTTGTGCATCTGCCTGCCTTGCCCGAGCAAGCCGCCCGTGCCGGGCGACCCACCCCACCCAGCATGGACCTGGCCGCGCAAGTGGCAGCGGTGCAGCAGTTGCTGGCGCTGTGTGTGGTTCATTGGGCCAGCGATGGCGATGTGCGGGTGGCCGGAGGCGCCATCAGCTGAGCGCCGGGCGCAAGCCCGGTTCAAACAACAGCGCGCAGCCCTTGGGGCGTGAACGGCCAAGCCAAGTGGTGGCGCGCCGTCACCGGGTCTTGGATTGACCTGTTCTCATGCGGGCTCACGCCGCTGTGGCCACAGCGCCAGGGCGGCGGGGTTGCACAGCAAGGGCGGCACTAGACCGTGCCAGATGGCTTGCACATTGGCGGTGGTGGCCGCGATCAAAGACTGGTCGGACTCCCAGGTGTGGCCCACCCGGTGCGGAGTGAGGATCAGGTTGTCCAAACCGCGCAAAGCGGAGTGGTCGGGCAAGGGCTCGGTTTGGAACACATCCAGTGCCGCACCGGCAATGCGCTGCTGGGCGAGCACCTCGGTGAGGGCCGCCTCATCGACCGTGCTGCCGCGCGCCAAGCTGATGAAAAACGCCGTCGGCTTGAGCAGGCCTAAGTGCGCTCGGGTCACGATGGGCGGCGCGCCCGCTTGGGCCCCGGCCAGCACACACACCACATCGCTCTCGCGCATCAAGGCGTCCAGCGGTGTGAGCGTCACAGGGTCGGGCACAGGGCCGGGGTTTTCGCGCCGGCTGTGGACCAAGATGCGAACGCCCCAGGGGCGCAGCAATTCGGCGGTCATGGCGCTGATGCGCCCCCAGCCCACCAGACCGATGGTTTTGCCCCACAGGGATTGGGCTTTCATGGGGTAAGGGCGGGGCAACCCCAAGCGCATGGCTTCGCGCGAGCCATCCAAATCGTGCACCAAGTTCAGCATCAACATCACCGCAGCTTCGGCCATGCCGCGCTGGTTGTCGGGCGTGGCCGCATTGGCCACCAAAATGCCGCGCGCCGTGGCGGCGGGCACATCAAAGCCGTCGGTGCCCGACACACAGGAAACCACCGCGTGCAAATGGGGTGCCGCGTCAAACACGCAGGCCGTCATGGGCATGGTGCCAAACCCCACGGCCACTTGCACCTGCGCCATCAGGTCAGGGCTGTTCAACAGCGCTTGTACATCGGGCAGGTTGTGGTGCGGGATGTGCTCTGCGGCCAGCCACTGGCGCACGCCGTCCAGCAACGGGTCGAGGTGCGGCATGGCCGGCACGGCACAAACGGCGACGCTCATGGGGTCAGGGGCCTGGTGGTTGGGGTCGTTGATATGGGGCCCAGCAGCGGGGTGCCGCTGGGCACAGGTGCGGCGCTCAATCGCGGTAAGACGGGTCGATGCGGTCGAGCATGCGCAGCATGGCCGGCCACTCCATGCGGCCCAGCGGGCTCTCGCCCTCTTGGTACTCGGCAACGGTGCGGCTGGTGAAGCCGCGCTCGGCGGTGGCTTGCGACACCGCGTGCGGGGTGGTGGTCAGCTCTTGGCCGGTGGCCATGGCGTCGATCTGCGCTTGCATGGCTTTTTCCAGGTGCGACATCATGCTGAACGCCATGGGGATGCTGGGCCCCGCGACCAAGGTGCCGTGGTTGCGCAAAATCAGCACCGACTTGTCGCCCAAGTCGCGCTGCAAGGAGGTGCGCTCGTCGAGGTTGATGGAAAACCCCTCCGAGTCGTGATAGCCCACTTGGCCGTAAAACAAATTGGCGTGTTGCGACAAGGGCAGCAAACCGCACTTGAGCATGGACACCGCCATGCCCGCACGGGTGTGCGAGTGAAATACGCAAGCCGCATCGGGCCGCGCTTGGTGGATGGCGCTGTGGATCACAAAGCCTGCCTTGTGCACTTTGTGCGGCGAGCCATCGACCTTGTTGCCTTCAAGGTCGATCTTGACCAGGCTGGAGGCGGTGATTTCGTCAAACGTCCAGCCAAAGGGGTTGAGCAAAAAATGCTGGTTGTCGCTGCCCGGCACCACCGCAGAAATGTGGGTGTAGATCAAATCGGTCCAGCCAAAATGTGCCGCCAAGCGGTAGCACGCGGCCAGTTGAACACGCGCTTCCCACTCTGGCTCTGAGTAGCGGTTTTTGACCCCATCGCGCTGGGGCAAGGCACTGACGTTGGCATTCATAAAGGGCTCCTGTTTGTAGGGGTGCGGTGGTGGGCGTTGTGGGTGGCTCGGTTTGGGGTGTCAGTCCATCAAGTTGGGCAACCACACCGCCACGTTGGGCACGCAAAACACCAGCACCAGCAACACGATGCTCATGATGACATATGGCGTGACCGCTTTGAAGATATGGCCCATGGTGACTTCGGGCGGAGCCACCCCTTTCATGGTCATGAGCAACATGCCATGTGGGGGCAGCAACAACCCGAGCTGCATGCAAATGAGGAACATCACGCCAAACCACACCAGGTCAATTTGCAAACTGGTGACCACCGGCATGAAGATCGGCAAGGTGATCATCATCATGCTGACCTGGTCGACAAAAATCCCTAAAAAAATCAGCAAGGCCATCATGGCCGCCACCACCACCCAAGGCTCCAGGGCCTGGCCGGTGATCCACTGCACCAAGCCATTGCTGGCCCCAGAGAAGGATAGGATTTGCGAAAACGTCGTGGCACCCACGATGATGAACAAGATCATGCCGGAGATGCTGACCGTGCCCAACAAAGCGCCGATCAAGTTCTTGACCGTCAGCGCGCGGTAGACCATGGCAAACAACATGGTGGCCAAAGCGCCAATGGCGGCCGACTCGGTGGGCGTGGCCCAGCCCGAGGTCATGGATGCGATGACGATGACAAAAATCGAGGTCAGCGGCAGCACATAAAACACAAACAAGCGGTACTTGTCCCAGCCTCGGTAGGGCGTGCTTTCACCCATCGGCGCCAAGCTGGGCTGCAAACGCGAGCGCACGATGATGTAGGCGACAAAAGCCAGCGACAACAGCAAGCCGGGCACGACGCCCCCCAGCAGCAGCTTGGAGATGGAGATGCCCGACAGCGAACCGAGCAACACGGTGAGCGCCGATGGCGGGATGAGCATGTCCACCGCACCAATGGCCATGATGGGCCCGGTGGCCATGGTCGGGTGGTAGCCGCGTGCCAACATCACCGGCACCATCAAGCTGCCCAGCATCGCGGTGGTCGCAATCGTCGATCCCGAGATGGCTGAAAACACCGTGCCCGCCACGACGGCCACCACGGCCAGCCGGCCGGGCACCTCTTTGATCATGCGTTCAATGCCGTCGATCACCTTGACCGCCAGCCCGGTGTGGAACAGCACCTCGCCCATCAGCACAAACAAAGGGATGGGCGTGAGCGCGGCGCTCGACACCGAGACCACGCTGGAGCGGGCCAGTTGCACCAGGCCGGGCTCACCACCCAAGTACAGCCAAGCCCCAACCAGGTTGATGACCAAAAAACCAAAGGCCACCGGCAGGCCCAAAAAAATCAGCACAGTCGAGCCGCCCAGCAGCAACCATGCGGCCAGCTCCCAGCTCATGATGCCGACACCGCGTCGTCACGCGGCCCTTTGTCAGCATGCCACAAACGGTACATGCGAAACAGCATTTCAATGGACAGCAAGGCAAATGCCACCGGCATGGGTGCGAGCGACCACCACTCGGGGGTGACCAGGGTTTTGATGGCCAGAGAGCCCGAACGGTAGCTGGCCATCAGCGCGCTCCAGCTGTTGACCATCATGAGCCAGCAGCACAAAAGGCCCAACACATCGGCCAACCATTCGGTGTACCAAGCCCCTGTTTTGGGGAGGGCACGCAACACAATGTCGACCCGGATGTGCTGACCCCGGCGCAGCAGCCAGGGGGCGGCCAGCATGGTGATGAGCATCAGCATGCTCTCAGAGACCTGGTTGGCCCAGTCCAGCCCCATCATCCCCGGCACCAGGGGTACATTGCGCAGCAGCACATCGGCGCTGATGATCAAGACCATGCCCAGCAACAAGGCGGCCGCCACCATCGCCAAGGCGGTGAGCAGTTGGCCGAACCAAGATTCCAGTCGTTGCACGTCAAGCACCCCGCCATGCAGCGCATGGCATGTGTCCACACATGGCGGATTATTTGGTCAGGGCTTGCTTGAGCTTGGGGCCGTACTCGGGGCTGTTTTTGATCACACCGGCCCAGCCTGAGTCGTAGGCTTTGTCCAGGTATTGCTTGGCGGTGGCTGGGTCAAACTTGATGACTTGGATGCCGGCTTGGTCCTGGCGCTTGACCTCGTCTTCGCTGTTCTTTTTCCAGTAAGCGGTGTTGTCGGCTTCCAGTTCGAGCATGTGTTTTTGCAGCAATTCGCGCTGCTTGGGGTTGAGCTTTTTCCACACATCCAAATTGACCACCAGCGACACCTCGGCGTTGTAAAAGCCGGGCTCCACACGGAACTTGGTCATTTTTTGCCAGTTTTGATCGAACAAGCCGGTCAGCGGCCAGCCATACCCGTCAACCACGCCGCGCTCCAAGGCGGTGTAGACCTCGCCGGGCGCGGTGGTGATCACCGTGGCACCCATGGCCTGGAAAAAGTCGCGGTACACCGGGGTGATGCGCAATTTCAGCCCGGTCAAATCGGCCTTATCGATTTTCTTGGTGAGGTACAGGTAAAAAGGTTGCTGCTCGCCCATGCGCCCGAGGTAATACATATTGGCTTTTTTCGACCAGATCTCGTTGATCAAATCGAAAGCGCCGCTTTTGCGTTGTTCGGTGATGGTCAACTGGGCCATCTTCAAGGCGTCGGCCTCGGGCATCAGGTTGGTATAAAAAGCGCCGGTGGTCAGGGCCATGTCGACCACGCCGGTTTTCACGGCATTGCCCACCTCAAACGGCGGAATCGCCTTGGGGCCGCCAATGAAGTTCATTTGTAAAACGCCCTTGCCCTCTTTGTTGAGCTTGTCAAACATTTGCTGCATGCGAATGACGTAGCTCAGGTTTTCGGCAAAGCCACTGACCACCCGCAAGGTGGTTTCTTGGGCTTGGGCTGCCAAGGGCAGAACCAAGGCGGTGCACAGGCTGGCGATGGAGAGTCGGATCAGGGATTTCATGGTGGTCTCGCTCGGTGGGGGTGAATGGGCGGTTACTGCGCAGGGTACAAATGTGGAAAAAATGTATCAGCCCCACTGTGTGGGTGCAATCGGCATTGACCCCAATGGGCGATGGTGCTGAGCGCTTGGTGCTGACGCTGACGCTGGTGCGCAGCGCTACTGCCGCAAGCGGCTGGTTCGCATAACCTCAGTGAGGCGGTGCAAAAGGATTCGCTTGGTACGCCAATTGGCGTGCAATAAACCCCTTGAGCATGGACAAGCCCCGGCGCATGGCTTCGCTGTCGGGCATCAGGCCGGGGTTGATGAAGATGTGCGGCGCACCGGCCAAGATGGCCAGCTCCACTTGGCCCCCGCGCTGGGTGTAACGCAGCGCAAACTCGGCCGCTTTGTCATTGGTAAAGCCCGGCAGCACATCGGCGCCGGCTTGGATCAGCAACAAGGGCGGGGTGGCCAAGGTCTCTGGGGTTTGGATCACATGCAGCGGGCTTTCACCGCGCACGCCTTCAACCCCGCCCATGTAGTCGTACAAATTGAAGTGGTCGTATTTGTGCGGTGCCACGGGCGATTGCTCGGTCATGGCGGTGATCAGGTCATAGCCGCATCCGCTGCAAATCAGGTAGGCCAACTCGGCGTTGTGTGCGCTCGCCTCGGCGTTGGCATAGGCCGCGTGGTGCGGGCGCATGCCGGCCATCAGCACCTGGTGGCCGCCGCTGGAAAAGCCCAAAGCGCCCATGCCCTGCGGCGTGGCGTCAAAGTCCGCCGCATGGGCTTTGAGCCACCTGATGGCGCTGTGGATGTCTTGCATCGCCGCCGGGTGGGGGGCTTGGCCGTTAAGGCGAAAGTCCACCGAAGCCACCACCAGCCCCAATGCCGCCAGTTGCTGATCGACGGGCCCGTCGCGGGTGCGGTCAAAGCGGTTCCAGCCCCCACCGTGCACATCGAGCAGCATCGGCCAAGGGTGTTTTCCGGGCTGGGCCGGCATGTGGATGCGGCATTGCAAATCCAAGCCCGAGGCGGTTTTGTAAACCACGTCTTTTTCGATCACGTCCAGCTGGTTGTGCAGGTCAAACATGGGGGCCTCTGGAGGGGTTTCGGGTCATGGGTGGCCCAGCATCAAGTGCGGTTCAGTCGGGAAGCAACTGCCCAGCCAAGCCTGCAAAAGCGGGTTCGCAAGCGGGTTGATTTCGCAGAGCAGCACCAACTCTGTTGAAGATGATCAATGCACTGTACCGCGCCAAAATACATCATTTTGCGCATCGACCGCGACAGCGCGGCCAAGGCGGCGTGCATGGCCAACCCCAAAATGGTGTGACCAGCGCCATCGACCATTTAGGGTTTTCATGGTGCTTCCCCTCTTGCGGTGAATCACCCATGGCCCTAGTATCCGACCGTCTTTCGCATGGCCTGCCCTGCATCGGCATGCCCAGAATGACATGGTTTTTTATTACACATCACTGAACAAGGAGTTACCCATGAGCGAGGATAAGCGCAACCCCACATTGGTCAATCAACCGCGTCGGCGTTTGCTGCAAGTGGTTGGTGCCTCGGGCGCTGCCAGCGCGTTGGGCATGCCATCCGTTGCGTTTGGGCAAGCGTCCACCCGCACGGTCAAGATCGGCATGATCCAGCCCATGACTGGCATGTTCGCCTACAACGGCGCACAAGGCATGGTTGGCGCCAAGATGGCCGCGGACGAGATCAACGCTGCGGGCGGCATCCGCTCCATGGGTGGTGCCAAGATCGAGTTGGTGATTGGCGACTCCCAGTCCAAGCCCGAGGCGGCGGTGTCCGAAGTGGACAAGTTGTCTGAGCAAGGCATATCGTGCTTTGTGGGCGGTTACGCCAGCGGCTTGGCCCTGACGGCCACCCAAGCTTCTGCACGCAACAAAGTGCCTTTTTTGGTGGACGGTGCGGTGTCCGATCAAATCACTGGGCGCGGCCTGTACGGCGTGTTTCGCTTGGCGCCGGGCTTCAAGCAAATCACCGATGTGGCGCTGCAAAACCTGACCAACATCAACGACGCCACTGGCAAGCAGGTCAAAACCGTGGCCTTGGTGTTTGAAGATGGTGCCTTTGGATCGGGTTTGGCCAAAACCTTGGCCGGCGAGTTGCCCAAGCGCGGTTTTGAAATTGTGGAGAGCATTGGCTTTCCCACCCCCACCCGCGACTTCACCAACATTGGCTTGAAGCTCCGGTCCAGCAAACCTGACCTGATCATTCCCTCTTGCTACTTGAATGAGTACGTGCTGTTGGCCCGCTCGATTCACCAGAATAAGGTGCCCAAGAAGGCCATCTACTCGGTCATCGGTGGCGGCGCATCCAACATGAAATTTGTGCGCGAGTTCAATGCCGCGGCCCAGGGCATCATGGACTGCAACCACTGGATTGACCCCCGCAAACAGCGCAGCCAGCGCTTGGTGTCGGCCTTGGATGCGGCCAAGTTGGACTTGACCTATGAGGTCTTGCTCAATTACTCCAATGTGTTGTTGGCGATTGACGCCATTGAAAAGGCTGGTTCGGGCGATCGCGAAAAAATCAATCAAGCCTTGCTCAGCAGCACCTTTGATGGCCATGTCATGCCTTATGGCCCCACCAAGTTTGTCAATGGCCAAAACGAAGGCGCACGCCCCATCAACACCCAAATCCAGGGCATGAAGGTCGAGGTGGTCTACCCACCCGAGTACGCCACGGCCAAGATGGTCTTCCCAGTGCCTTTGGGCTGACCGGGCCACTGTGTTTGACATAGGCATCTTGACGGCAGTCACCCTCAATGGGTTGACTGTCGGCGCTATCTATGCCTTGGGTGCGCTGGGGCTGACCTTGATCTATGGCGTGCTGCACATCATCAACTTTGCCCATGGCAGCACCTTGATGATGGCCTTGTACGCCTGCTTCTTTTTGCACCAGCGCGCCGGTGTCGACCCCTACACCGCTTTGCTGATCGTCCCGCCCGCCTTTTTTGTGCTGGGCTACGCGATGCAGCGCTACCTGATCGCCCCCTTGGGTTTTGGCAAAGACATCAATGTGTTGCTGGTCACCTTGGGTATATCGATCATTTTGGACAACCTGGCGCTGTACCTGTGGACATCCAATACGCGCAACATCGACATCCCACAAGCCCAGGTATTTATCGAGTTGGGCATGATATCGCTGGCGCTGCCCAAAGTCATTGGGGTGGTCGCATCGATCGTGGTCGGCTTGTTGTTTTGGCTGCTCATGACCCAAACCGATTTGGGCAAAGCCATTCGGGCCGTGGCCCGCGAGCGGCGCGGTGCGCGCATCGTGGGCATCAGTGTCGACCACATCTTTGCCATGAGTTTTGGCATTGGTTCGGCCTGTATCGCGGTGGCCGCGTGCTTGCTGATCCCCACCTATTACGTCACGCCCAAGGTGGGCGATGGGTTTGTCTTGATCGCCTTCACCACGGTGGTGCTGGGCGGCATGGGCAGCTTCATTGGCGCATTGGTGGGCGGTTTGTTTTTGGGCGTGGTCGAGGCCTGGAGCGGTTTGTGGCTGGGTGAAAGCCTGGGTCAAATCGGTGTCTTCATCATCTTTATCTTGGTCTTGCTTTTCAAGCCCAACGGACTGTTTGGACAGCGCAACACATGACAAACATGAAGCGACAAACCCAGGTCATGCTGGTGCTGATTTTGGCGCTGGTGCTGATCCCCTTGTTTGTTTCGTCCAAGTTTTGGATGGGCTTTTGGGTCATGCTGCTGTTCCACGCGCTGATCGGGCAGAGCTGGAACATCTTGGGCGGCTATGGCGGACAAACCTCGTATGGCCACGCCGTCTTCTTTGGCACGGGTGCTTATGTCACCGCGGTGATGCAAACCCACTTTGGCGTTAATGCCTGGGCGGGGGCAGGTGTGGCCATTGCGGCTGGGGCCGTTGTGGGTTTGTTCATTGGTGCCGTGAGTTTTCGCTATGGCCTGCGCGGGTCTTACTTTGCGTTGGTCACCTTGGCGTTTGCCGAGGTTTTTCGCGTCTTGGTCAACGCCTGGGATTTCACCGGCTCGGGTTTTGGCATGTTGCTCGCGCTCAAGCCCGGTGCGGCCCACATGCAGTTTGCTGATCGGCAATGGTTTTATTACCTGGTCCTGCTGCTGACCATCATGGCCACCGGTGTGGCCATGTGGCTGGAGTCATCCCGATTTGGCGCCCATTTGGTGGCGATCCGTGAAAACGAGGATGCGGCCAAGGCCTTGGGCATCAACACCTTTCGGGTCAAGTTAAAGGCGATCGTGATCTCCGCGGCTTTGGCCGCCACGGCAGGCGTGTTCTACATGCAGTATTTCTTGTTCGTCGATTCGCACATCGGGTATGGACCGTCCATGTCGATCAGCGCTTTGTTGGTGCCATTGATTGGTGGGCCGGGAACAGTGCTGGGGCCGTTCATCGGTGCGCTGTCTTTGGGTGTGCTCAGCGAGATCACCAAGCACACCATGGGTGACTCACCCGGCGCAAATTTGATGGCTTACGGCGTGCTGCTGCTCATCGTCTTGCGTTTCTTGCCCAATGGGCTGATGGGGTTGTTCCGTGGCCGTTCTTGAAGTCGACAACATCTCCAAGCGCTTTGGGGGTTTGCAAGCCAATGCCCAAGCCCACCTGAAGGTGGAGCCGGGCAAGATCACGGCCTTGATTGGCCCCAATGGCGCGGGCAAAACCACCTTATTTGCCATTGTGTCGGGCTTTGTCATCCCTGACGAAGGCCGCGTCACCTTCCAGGGCCAAGACATCACCGGCATGCAGCCCTTTGACATTTGCCATCTGGGACTGGTGCGAACTTTTCAAATTGTGCAGCCCTTTGCCGGTTTGACGGTGCGCGAGAACATCGCGGTGGGCGCGCATTTGCGCGAGCGCAACCGTTCAGCGGCGCTGGACAAGGCCAGCGCCTTGGCCGCCAAAATCGGCATGAAAGACATGCTCGACAAACCGGCGCAGTCCTTGACCATTGCCGGGCGCAAGCGCTTGGAGTTGGCCAAGGCCTTGGCCACCGAACCACGCTTGCTGTTGCTCGACGAGGTGATGGCCGGCCTGATCCCCACCGAGGTGAGCGAAATGACCGATGTGATTCGCACCATCCGCGACAGTGGGGTCGAGATCTTGCTCATCGAGCACTTGATGCAAGCGGTGATGAGCTTGTCTGACCACATTTATGTGCTCAACAATGGGCGCATGATTGCCAATGGCACCCCGCAAGAAATCACCGCCAATCCACAGGTGATCGAGGCCTATCTGGGTCATGGAGCCGCCGATGCTTGAGGTGCGCAACATCCATGCTGGTTATGGCGCTTTGAGTGTGCTGCGCGGCATTGACATGCAGATTGCCGAGGGCGAAGTGGTGGCGGTGTTGGGCTCCAATGGGGTGGGCAAAACCACCCTCAACAATGTGATGTGCGGCTTGGTGCCGCACACGCAAGGCGAGGTCACTTTTCTGGGCGAATCCCTGCAAGGTGTCGATGCGAATGCCGTCGTCTCGCGCGGACTTATCCAAGTGCCCGAGGGCCGCTTGATATTCCCCAACCTCACGGTGCTGGAAAATCTGGAGTTGGGCAGCTACCAGCGCGCCAAAGCGCGGCGCGCCAGCAACCTGGAAAAAATCCTCAACTGGTTTCCGCGGTTGCAAGAACGTTTGCCGCAGCTGGCGGGCACCTTGTCGGGCGGTGAGCAGCAAATGCTGGCCACCGGCCGAGGTCTGATGGGCGAGCCACGCTTGCTGATCATGGATGAGCCCTCCTTGGGCTTGTCGCCCATGATGGTGCAAGAGATGTTCGCGATGATCAAACGCATTCGCCTCGAGGGCGTCACGGTCATTTTGATTGAGCAAAACGTGGTGCAAAGCTTGGCCATTGCCGACCGCGCTTACGTTTTGGAAAACGGCAGCTTCAGCCTGAGTGGCAGCGCCGCCGAGATTGCCAGCAACCCCCGGTTGAAAAAGGCCTACCTTGGACTTTAGGCCCATGCTGGCGCAAGCGGACTTTGCGCCCTTGCTGATGTCGTATGTGCACCTCAGTGGCGACACACAAGCCTTGGAAACTTATCGTCCCTTTATCAAGGGTCCTTGGGCTTTCCATGAAGAGGTGCCTGCGCCCTTGAAGGCGGCATTGCTGGACAAGTTCAATCAGTTTTTGTTGGCGCGCGAGCGGGGGCAAAGTGATGCGTCATTGCCCGATGAGGCGGTGTTGCACCGCATGATGAACACCTGCGTGGGGCAGACCGTGCCCGACGAATACCTGCCCTTGATCCACCACGAGATGCACCTGGGCCAAACCCCGGCCTTAGAGGTCCACTGGCGCCAACGGCCCAGCGAGCAAGTGCTGCAAAACTTCAAAGTGCTGGTCATTGGTGCCGGCGAGTCAGGCATTGGCACGGGCGTCAAGCTCAAAGAATTGGGCATCCCCTTTGAGATCATCGAGCGCAATGCCTCCGTGGGCGGCACCTGGTTAGAGAACAGCTACCCCGGTTGTGGCGTGGACACGCCGAATCATTTTTACCAATACTCTTTCGCCCCCAACCACGAGTGGTCGCGCTACTTTTCGCCGCGCGATGAAATTTGGAAATACCTCGAAGACTGCGCCGACCGCTTTGACATCCGCCGACATGTGCGTTTTCACACCGAGGTGACGGCCGCGCAGTGGGTGGAGGCCGACAAACTGTGGCATGTGCAGGTGCGTGGGCCCGATGGTGTGGTCAGCACGCTCAAGGCACAGGTGCTGGTCAGTGCCGTGGGCCAACTCAACATACCCGCCATCCCAGACTTGCCCGGCTTGGATGATTTCAAAGGGGCCAAGTTCCACACCGCCCGCTGGGACCATGGCGTGCCCTTGAAGGGCCAGCGCGTGGGCATGGTTGGGACCGGTGCCAGCGGCATGCAGGTGGGGCCCTCGATCGTGGACGATGTGGCGCAGTTGACCATCTTTCAGCGCAGTCCGCATTGGGCGATCAAAAACGCGCTGTATTTTTCCGAGGTCAGCGAGGGCAAAAAATGGGCCCTCAAAAACTTGCCCCACTATGCGCAGTGGTATCGCTTTCAGTTGTTTTGGGCCTCAGCAGACGGCTTGTACCCCCACTTGAAAGTGGACCCCAACTGGGCGCAACCGGACTTATCGCTGAATGCGGCCAACCATGAAATCCGCCAAAACCTGATTGCACACATCACCCAAGAGGTGGGCGGCGATCCCGAGTTGATTCGCAAAGCCGTGCCCATGTTTCCGCCCTACGGCAAACGCATGTTGCGCGACAACCATTGGTACCGCATGCTGACCAACCCCAAAGTTAATTTGGTCACCGACGGTATTGAGCGCGTGTTGCCCCATGGGGTGCGCACCCGCGACGGGCAAGAGCACACCTTGGACACCTTGGTGATGGCCACCGGCTTTCAAGCGGGTCGCATCACCTGGCCGATGCACATCCAAGGTCGGCAAGGCAGCTTGCGGGAGCGCTGGGGAGACGACGACCCGCGTGCCTACATGGGCTTGACCGTGCCAAGCTTTCCCAACTTTTTCGTCATGTTCGGCCCCAACACCACCTTGGCCCATGGTGGCAGCGCCATCTTTTTCAGTGAATGCCAAGCGCGCTACTTGTTGTTGGCTTTGCGCGACATGCTCGAAGGAGGTTATTCCAGCCTGGACTGCAAGCCCGACGTCCACGACGCGTTCAACCAACGGGTTGACGACATCCACAGCCAAATGGTGTGGTCGCACAAGGGCGTGGGCAGCTGGTACAAAAACAAGCGCGGGCGGGTGTTTGCCACCTCCCCCTGGCGCATGGTGGACTACTGGGAAATGACGCGGGTCTTTGACCGCGACGACTACACCGTCACCTGACGGTCAAGGGTTCAATGCTTGTGGTCGTGGCCATGATCGTGGTGACCATGCCCCGCTTGCTTGGAAAAGTGCTTTTTGGCCATCAGTTGATACATCTGCTCAAAGTTGGGCTTGGGCCCTTGCATGCCACCCAGCTCACGGTAGCAGGCGAATACATTGACATACATGCGCTCGTCTTCGGCCAAGTGGGCCCAGCGGTCCATTGACATGTGGTCGGCGGCTTGCTCAAACGTCATGCCGTTGGCATGGCAGATGCGGCTTTGTTCAAAAATATAGATCAGGTAATCGCGAAACTCACGGATGCCGGCTTTGTCGGTCATTGGGCCGTGGCCCGGGACCACAGCCTCCAAATCCCACGACAGCATCAAATCACAGGCCTTGATCCAGTTGGTCACAGGACCGGCCCAAATGGCGGGGTGGCCGCCGTTGAACAACATGTCGCCGGTGTAGAGGATGCGGTCTTCGGGCACATAGACCAACACATCACCACGGGTGTGGGCCGGTCCTACCTCGATCAATTGAACTTCCTTGTTGCCCACGCGCAGGTTCATTTGGCCGGTGAACGTTTCGGTTGGCAAGGTCAGGTGGATGCCCTCGAAATCAAAGCGCGAGCCAATCACCTCTTGCCAAAATTGGCCTGCAATGCCCATGGTGGGCCACTCGCGGCCCCAACGCGCCAGCTCTTCGGGCGGGCGCAGCTTCATGTCTTCGGCGCAAGCTTGTGAGGCGATGATGCGCGCGCCTTCCACCAGTTGATTGCCAAAGGTGTGATCGCCGTTGGCATGGGTGTTGATCAAAGCCCCAATTTGCGAACTTGCGGGCACCGCGGAGCGCATGGCCTTGAGCATGTCGGCGGTCATCTTCAGGTCAAACAGCGTGTCCACCAGCATGGTTTGGCCAGAGTCTTCGATCAAGCCGGCATTGGACCAACCCCAACTGCCATCGGGCACCAGGTATGCGAAGTGGCCACGACCCAGATCGTGCAGGCCTTTGGTGTAACTGTGTTGCGACATGGGGGTTCCTCTCGGTGAATGTCAGGGGCGTGGGGGGTGGATGGATTCAGTAGCCAACGCGGTGGGTGTCGTCCACACCAAAACGGGCTTCCAAGGCTTGCACTTCGCGCATGCCCAGCAGGTCAAAAAACTGTTGGAAATTGGTGATGTGCGGCGCAATGTCGGCCACCGTTCCAGTTTGGTGCAAGGTGGCGAGGGTTTTTTCAATGGCGTTGATGGCCGACAGCAAAGCGAAGTTCGGGTAGATCACCAACTTGTAGCCCATGCGGCCAATCTCGTCGATCCCCAAAAAAGGGGTCTTGCCGCTGGACGCCATGTTGTAGAGCGTGGGCACCTTGATTTGCCGGGGTACGGCCTCGAGGTGCTCGCGCAGCGATGGCGCTTCCATGAAGATCATGTCGGCACCGGCCTGTGCATACGCTTGGCAACGCGCCATGGCCGCATCAAAGCCTTCTACCGCCAAGGCATCGGTGCGGGCGATGATGACAAAGTCGTCGTCGTGGCGCGCGTCCGTGGCGGCCTTGACTTTGCTGACCATGTCACCCACCGGAATGACCGATTTGCCGGCCAAATGTCCGCAGCGCTTGGGCCACTGTTGGTCTTCAATGTGAATGCCGGCCACACCCGCGCGTTCATAGGCGCGCACCGTGCGGCGCACGTTCATCACCCCGCCGTAGCCAGTGTCGGCATCGGCGACCAGGGGCAGGCCTGAGGCTTCGGCGATGCGCTGCGCGTTATCGGCCATCTCGCCCATGGTCAGCAAGCCAATGTCGGGCATGCCCAAACGCACAGCCGTTGTGCCCGCGCCGCTCATGTAGATGGCCTCAAAGCCTTGGCGCGCCACCAGCCGTGCGGTCAAGGCGTCTGCCGCGCCGGGGGCCATCAGGGCTTGCGGGCGCGCCAAAAGCTCGCGCAAGCGCCGTGTCATGGTGGTGGATTTGGTCGGAGACGTCATGTGGGCCTTGCTTGCGTTCTGTTCAGAGATGGGTGCTCAGTCCATGCGGATGCCACCATTGACGGCCAGCACCTCGCCAGTGATGTAAGACGCATCATCGCTGAGCAAAAAGGCCATGGCCGCTGCGATCTCGTGGGGCGAGCCCAAGCGCTTCAATGGGGTGGCCGCCTCCAGCGAGAGCACCGATGCCGGCGGATTGCGCCGCACCATGGGCGTGTCCACACCGCCGGGCGCCACACAATTGACCGTGATGCGCCGGGGCGCCAGCTCTTGGGCCATGGATTTGGTCAGGCTTTCGATGCCCCCCTTGGACACCGCATAAGCGGTGCCCGTGAGCACCCCCCCGGTACGGCCGGCCAAAGAGCCGGTCAACACCATGCGGCCCCCATCGCGCAACCACGTTTGGGCGGCTTGGCAACACAAAAAAGGGCCCGTCAAATTGATGGCCATCACCCGGTTCCATTCGGTCAAGCTCAGGTTGGCCAATTTGTCCAGGTGCAAAATGCCTGCGGTCAGCGCCAGCGCGTCGATCTGCGGCGCGGTCTCGCGCGCCAGGGCAAAAGCCTGCTCAATGCTGGCGGGATCGGCCAGGTCGATAGGGATGGGCCCGTCAACGTCCATGCGAATGATGTCGTAATGGGTTTGCAGCCGTTCGCACAAGGCCGCACCAATGCCCCCTTGGGAGCCGACCACGCAAATGACTTTTTTCAAGCCGTGCCCCCGGTTGCGGCTTGCTCAGCGGCAATCATGCGATCGAGCAGCATGTGGGCCTGCGCTCGCCCCGCGTCCATGCGCAAATGGGTGGGCTTGGGCAAGATGCCGCTATCGATGCGCTCTTGGATGGCGTCGGCCACCACCAAATCTTCTTTGAAAGCCAGCGTGGCTTGGTCGACCACTTGGCGCTCGATGTAGCGGTCGGTGAGGCCAAAGTTGCGGATCAAAAACCAAAAGTAATGGGTGCTGTTGTCGGTCTCTGGGGTCATGAAGTCAAACCCACGGATGGCCAGCATTTGGCGCGGGTCGCCCTCGGGCAGGCTGACCATGCGCGTCAAGCTGTCCTCGGCCAAGTCCAGCGTGGAGCCATCGTCGCCAGTGGCATCGATCGAGCCGGTGTCGATGATGCACAAAGACGGTGGTGCCACCCGGTACACCTGCCAGCGGTGCACATTGCCTTTGAAGTTGCCAAAGCGCTTGAACACCGGTGCCGGTGGTTTGTCGGGCACCATGCGGCTGACCGTCACAAAGTGGCCATGTTGTGTTGTTTTGACCGGCAATTGGGCTTCCTCGTTGGTCCCAAAGGTGGACCGGTGCACATAACTCACGTGCGAGGGGTCGAGCAAGTTGTCGGTCATCAAGGTGTAATTGCCTTTGAAGTGCAAGCGCTCGCCCGCACACACCGCCCAGTCTTTGGTGCGCAGTTGGGGAATGTCGATGATCAAACTGTCATCGGCCAAAGCGGGGTCGCCCATCCAAATCCAAATCCAACCCCAGCGCTCCACCACCGGAAAGCTGCGCACCTTGGCGCTGTCGGGAATTTTGTCTTGCCCAGGCACGCGCTGGCAGCGGCCGCTGCAATCGAACTGCAAGCCGTGGTAGCCGCACTCGACCGCATCGCCGATCAGTTGCCCCTTGGACAGTGGGTAAAAGCGGTGCGGGCAGGTGTCCTCCAAGGCCACTGGCGCGCCCGCTGCCGTGCGGTAGAGCACCACGGGAATGTTCAAAATTTTGCGGGCCATCAAATGGCGGCCCACCTCGTGGTCCCAAGCGGCCACATACCACGTGTTGCGTACAAACATTTTTAAACCCCCTTTTTAGTCTGGCGAGCCCACGCTATTGGTGGCGCTCCAACCCCCGTCAATGACCAACACGTGGCCATTGACAAAGCCGGCGTCCTCCGAGCACAGGAAGTGAATCGCACCGGCCACGTCTTGTGGGGTGCCGATGCGTGGAAAGGGCGTGGTGTTGACCATCAAGCGGCGAAACGCTGGGTCGCCCAGCCGGGCCTCGGTCAAGGGGGTGTGGATCACACCCGGCGCGACCGCGTTGATGCGCATGCCGCGCGGCCCATAGTCCACCGCCATTTGGCGTGTCAAACCCATCAGCGCCGCTTTGGTGGCCGCATAGGACGACGCCACGGGGTTGCCAACCAGGCCAAAGGTGGACGCCACATGCACCATGCAAGCGCCAGCCTCCATCAGGCCCAAGGCCTCGCGCGAGAAGCGAAACACGCTGCGCAAATTGATGGCATAAAACCGGTCCAGCTCAGCATCGGTGGTTTCGTGCACGGCCTTGGACTTGCCAATGCCCGCGTTGTTGATGAGTGCGTCGAGTCGGCCAAAGCGCTGCTTGACCAGTGCCATCGCCTCGGCGGGTGCGTCTTGGCCTGTGACATCCAACACCAAGGTGGCCACGCGGTTGGGCATGGCGCTTTGCAAGCTGGCCAAGCCTTCGGCTTGTTGATCAATGGCCACCACGTTCCAGCCGTGGGCCAAAAACTTTTCAGCCGTCGCGCGCCCAATGCCTTGCGCGGCCCCGGTGACCATGACAACCTGGTTGTGACCCATGCTTGCTCCATGCGCCAAAAGCGGCGCCTTATGACCTGAGCGGTGTGTTGGTCAGGCCTATCTAAACTGCGTTCGATGGTGCAGGCAAGCCCTGGCCCTGTCAATAGAACAAATGGCTAGATGCGGCAACCATTCGCTGCGCACTCTGATGACAGTTGAGCCATTCGCAGCAGTCAAAAACCAAATGTGGGTCGGTGGTTATTGAGCCCGTTAAGCGCCTGTGGCGTTTGCCCATGATCAACTGTGTATGTCTGCTTCCACATGCGCAGGTCAAGACCATTCCACACATCACACGTTGACCAGGGCAGGCTTACGCCTATTCGCACCTAAGAAACTGCTGTTTGAAATCGGTCAACTGGAGAATTTGCACGCCACGGAAGGGGTGCATTTTCAGCAAGAGAACATCACTGGAGACCAAAACCTTGGCCTTTGCCGAAATGGCCAGCTCCAAAAATGGATCGTCCTTGGGGTCTCGGCACTCTGTGACAGGGGTGGTCGGCTCTATAAAAATCACGGACTCGCGGAAAAGGCCCAACCAGATCAAGCGATGTTCAAGCGGTCGCCAGGCATTGAACTTTTCATACGTCAGTACCAAGGCCAACTCATTGAATGTGGCTGCCGAAAATCAAGCCGGAGTGACGGGGCGCTTGGCTTTTCCCGATCAGCGGTTGATCAAGCTTTGTAAATCTGAACAAGCCGCCATGATGTCGGCAAAGCGGGGCTGATGCGTGGAAAGCAAACCATCTTCCAGCATGGCGGCGTAGTCTTTTTCCAGTGCTGCCAAGGCACCGCCTTCGGGGACGATTTGAATGCGCCCACGAACGGCTGTTTGATAGTCAATGGGTTGGTGGGCGGCATCTTTTTCGGCAAAGAACATGGACTTGTGCTCAGCCACAGCCTGGGCAAGCGCTTGATCTGCAATGGCTGCATGGGCATGTCCAGACGCAGCCATGGCGGACAGGTCATACCAGTGGCGTGAATAGCGATCGCCCCGCAACCGGCCTTGGCGGCAAAACACGTGCGCGGCTGTGGCCTTTTCCCAAAACGTGCGCTCTGCGGCCAACACCAAGGGCTGGGCTGTTGGAAAAACAATCTCAGGGATGGCCTGAGCCATGTCGCACGCCACGGCGTGGCGTTGGCGGGGTTCGCCCGTGGCCCGACCGCCAAACTCCAGTTGAACGGTAGATGTTGTATAGCCCAAGCCCCGCTTGATCGGCGCGTAGTTGAGCAGCAGTTTTTCCCGATCAAGGCCTGCCAGCGTCAGGCTGCTTTGCAATCCATCGCGCTCAAGGGCTTCGCGCATGATGGGCATCACTTCGCGTTCAATCCACATGGGTAAACGTGCGCGAACGTGGTCGGATATCTTCTTGGCTTGACTGGCCGTCTCTGGGATGGGGTTGCCATGGCGCAGCAAATCGGGGGCGATCTCGCGGATGTCGCAAGTCAGATCGATGTCTTCTGAAAACCGGTCAATGATTTTGTACGCCTTGGACAGCGAAGTACCCCCTTTGAACGTGAGTTTGTTGGCCAGGGGCGACTGGTCAATGGCAGACAGCACCCACACCACCCAAACGTCTTTTTCCAAAAGATGGGGCGCTCGGCCAGTTTGAGCGGCGGCAAGCTCCAGCGCTTCTGCACGGTCTTCGCGGCTGAGGCTGAGCCAGGACTCAGCCAAGTGCCACCTCGCTGACCGCTTTGGCCATCCAGCTGGGCAGGCTAGCGCGTGCCTGAAGCAAGGCCTCCCATTCATGCGTGGGCAGTTGGTTCTTGAGCCCTTCAAGCACCAGAGGTGCTTGCTCTGGCCCCAGCCAAATGAGTGCACGAATGGCTTGACCCGCCGGGCGCTTGCCCAGCAACATTTGCCAGCGGTTGCCGTGTCGAAGTTCGATGGCCCGGTTGCCCAGGGTCAGCCGTCGAGACGGCCCAGAGGTGAGGTAAACCTCGCGCGTGGGCACCTGTGTGGTCAAGCCCAGTCCATTGGCCTCGGCCGCACCGCTGGCAACTACGGTTTCGCCGCTGGACAACTCGATGGCTTGCACCACCGACGCGCCAGTGGGCGGGCGCACACCAAAGCGGCCCTGCACGGGCACCGCATAGGCGCCTCGCCCCACCCTGAGCAGCTTGCCATCGCGTGCCAAGCGCGAAAGCGTTTGATCAACCGCCGCGCGCGACCCCAAGTGCAAAAAAGCTTTGGGCGACAGCAGCCCGCCCTCTGGGAGGGCTTGTGCTTGCGCGAGGATGTGTTGGGCGAGTGGGCTCATGGCGAGTTTTGTCAGAAGTTTAATGTAGTTTCTGACAAAAAGCAAATCAACCCTGACTCAAAGCCAACACAGCCCGGCTATCGCCCAGTTGCGCAAGGTCACAGGCCTGAAGCACAAAGTTAAAACTGAAGTACAGGTTGTTTAAGAAGTTGGTGGGCGATGAAGCACGGAGCCAGCCCCCTAATAAACAAAAGAATTGATGCACTCTCGCTCTTGATCCGCGACGAAATGGTCTCCAACGCCGCCATCACCAAAGCCGCCTGCATCAAGCCGGCATGATGGGGCGGGGCCGGCTGGGCCACGCGCTCAAGGCCGCGGCCAGCACGATCAGGCCGCCGCCTATTAGGGTGCGGGCCGACAGTTCAGACACGCCCAGGGCCACTGAAGAAAGCGCGGCGAACACCACCTCGGAGAGCATCACCAGCGCCGTGGTGTGCGCGCTCAGGCGCGCCGCGCCGTATTGCAGCGCCAGGTTGGAGACCAAAAACGTCAGCCCCAGGCCCAGCGCATACGGCCACCACGACAGGTCGGGGGGCAAGGTGGTGTGGCCCAAACCCACCCACACCACAGCCAAGCCCAGCGAGAGCGCGCTGCCACCCGCAAACATGGCGATCATGCGGGCCCCAGATGGGGTGTCGTGGTGGCGGCGCAGCAGCGCACTGGTCCAGGCAAAGCTGGCCCCGCCCATGAGGGCCAGGTAGTCGGACGCGCTTTCGGGCCAAGGCCAAGGGGTGTCGGGGGTTTTGAGCACCAGGGCCACGCCCATCAGGGCCAGGGCCAAGCGCCACAACGCACCCCGCGTGGGTCGCTCGCCCAGCACCCACCATGCGATGGGGATGGACCAAGCCGGCATCACATAAAACAGCAGCACCACCCGCACCACGTCGCCAGTGGCCACCGCCCAATTGAAACCCACATTGGTCAGGCCGGCGGCGACCATCAGCGTCCACAGGGCCGGGGTGTTGAGCAGTTGTCGCCAAGCGGCGGGTTTCCAAAAGCTCAGCACCACCAAGGCCAGGCCAAAGGTCAGGCCGCTGGACCACAGGGGGTGCAATCCCAAGGCCTGCATTTCGCGCAACGGCCACCACGACAAGCCCCAGACCAAGGCGTTGAGCAGCAGGCCCAAAACCGGCCAAGTGGGGCTGGCGTGCATGCGCTTTGGGGTGTCAGCCGTGTGAGTGATCGTCGCGTGCGATTTTCATCAGCCGATCGACCTCGGCGGCGTGGTGCACGGTGTTGGACGTGTGCCAGCGCTGGATCAGCCACATGAATCCGGCCACGATCAAACCAAAACCGGTGATGGCGCCAAAGGCGCTCAGGCCCATGCCGATGGAGAAGGTGTACAAAAAGCCCAGCGCCAAGATGCAGGCTTGCTCGTTGAAGTTTTGCACCGCGATGGATCGGCCCGCGCCCATCAGGCTGTGGCCCCGGTGTTGCAGCAAGGCGTTCATGGGAACCACCAAAAAGCCGCCCAAGCCGCCAAGCATGATCAAAAACGGCGCGGCCACCCATACGTTGTCAATGAAGTTCATGCCAAGCACCACCACGCCCATGGCAATGCCCAGTGGCATGACGCGGGTGGCGTGGTGCAGCTTCATGCGCATGGACGCAATCACCGCGCCCACCGCCGTGCCAATGGCGACCACACCCACCAGCCCCGAGGCCTGGGTGGTGGTGTAGCCCAGCGCCGCCGCGCTCCAGGCCAGCACGATGTAGCGCAGATTGCCGCTCACGCCCCAAAACAAGGTGGTGGTGGACAAAGAGATTTGGCCCAATTTGTCGCGCCACAACAGCATGTTGCAGCGCCAAAAGTCGGGCACCAAAGCGGCCAGGTTGTGGGCCAGGCTATGGCTGGTGTTGCTGCGCAAGGGGATCATGTCCACGCCGGTGTGCGGGATGCGGGTGTTGAACCAAGCGGCCAAAGCGTATATGAACACCAGCACGCAAATCGCCGCTTCGGGGGCGGTGTCCACCCCGGTGTCGATCAGCGGAAAGTCCAGGGTCAGCAGCCAGCCCGAAAAATGCGGCCCAACCAGTTGGCCGCCCACCAGCACGCCCAAGATAATGGAGGCAATGGTCAGCCCCTCGATCCAGCCATTGGCCTTGACCAGCATCGATGAGGGCAGCAACTCGGTCAAGATGCCGTATTTGGCGGGCGAGTAAGCGGCCGCGCCCAAGCCCACAATGGCATAGGCCATCAGGGGATGCGAGCCAAACAGCATCATCAAACAACCCACCACCTTGATGGCGTTGCTGACAAACATCACATCGCCCTTGGGCCGCGAATCGGCAAACGCCCCCACAAAGGGTGCTAGCACCACATAAAACAAGGCAAACATGGGCACCAAGGCGGCGCGCTGCCACTCGGCGCCGCCCGAGGCCTTGATCAGCTCCACAGCCGCCACGAACAAGGCGTTGTCGGCCAGCGAGCTGAAAAACTGCGCCGCCATGATGGTGTAAAAACCGCGCTTCATGCCAAACAATCAAGGGGGGGTTGTGGGGAGGTGCATCGCGGCTTGTGATGGGTGTGTCAGCGCCTGTTCAGCACTGCACGGGATGTTGTTATTTTGAGCACCGTGGTCGAATGACGGTTTATAACATGCGCCTGCGACAATGCCCCCGCCATGCCCCGCCCCATCCAAGCCACCATCCACACCAGCGCCTTGCAGCACAACCTCGGTTTGTTGCGCGCGCGCGCCCAAGATGCGCGGGTTTGGGCGGTGGTCAAGGCCAATGCCTATGGCCATGGCATCGAGCGGGTTTATGAAGGTTTGCGCGGGGCCGATGGCTTTGCCTTGCTGGACTTGGACGAGGCCCAGCGCGTGCGCGACCTGGGCTGGCGCGGGCCCATCTTGTTGCTCGAAGGGGTGTTTGAAGCGCGCGACCTCGAGCTGTGCTCGCGCTTGGACCTGTGGCACACGGTGCATTGCGATGCGCAAATCGACATGCTCAGCCGCCACAAAACACAGCTGCCCCAACGGGTGTTTTTAAAAATGAACTCGGGCATGAACCGCTTGGGCTTTGCGCCTGGCCGCTTTCGCGCCGCGTGGAGCCGCTTGAACGCCTTGCCCCAGGTGGACGAGGTGTCGCTCATGACCCACTTCAGCGACGCCGATGGCGAGCGCGGCATTGCGCACCAAACAGCGGTGTTTGCCCAGCATTGCCAAGACCTGCCCGGCGAGCGCAGCCTGGCCAACAGTGCCGCTTTGTTGCGCCACCACCAGGATGCGAGCGTGATGGCCGACTGGGTGCGCCCGGGCATTGCCCTGTATGGCAGCTCGCCCGACCACCCGCAAAACCATCTGGCGCAGTGGGGTTTGCGCCCCACCATGAGCCTGCGCAGCCAGCTCATTGGCCTGCAAACCCTGGCCGCCGGCGACAGCGTGGGCTACGCCTCGACCTACCGAGCCACTGCCGCGCAGCGCATGGGTGTGGTGGCGTGTGGCTATGCCGATGGCTATCCCCGCTTGTGCCCCACCGGCACGCCGGTGCTGGTCAGTGGCGTGCCCACCCGAACCTTGGGCCGGGTGAGCATGGACATGATCGCGGTGGACCTCGAGCCCGTGATCCAAGCCGGTGCCATCGCCCAATTGGGCGCATCCGTCACGCTGTGGGGCCAAGATCCCAGTGGTGCGGTGCTGCCCATCGACGAACCCGCTGCCGCTGCAGGCACCATTGGCTATGAGCTGATGTGCGCCTTGGCCGCCCGTGTGCCGGTGACCACCGAAGCCTGAACCTCTTTTTTAAATCCCACAAGCACCCAAGGACTGGATGAAAACTGCGACCCGCGCGCCTGTGTTGGCGTATGCCCTGACGATTTTTTTGAGCGCGTTTTTGCTCTTCCAAGTGCAGCCCTTGATGGGCAAGATGATCTTGCCCTGGTTTGGTGGTTCGGCGTCGGTGTGGACCACCTGCATGCTGTTTTTCCAATCGTTGCTTCTGTTGGGTTACCTCTACACCCATTGGTTGGTGCGCCACCTCTCTCCAGTGCGCCAAAGCGTTTTGCATGTGCTGCTTCTGTTGGCGTGCTTGTGGCTGCTGCCCATCACCCCCAGCGAGGCCTGGAAACCCGATGGCGCCGAAAACCCCACCTTGCGCATTTTGGGTTTGCTCACCGCTTCGATTGGCTTGCCCTACTTTGTGCTGTCCACCACGGGCCCCTTGGTGCAAGCTTGGTTTGCCCGCGAGCAAACCGGCCTGGTGCCGTACCGCTTGTTTGCCTTGTCCAACTTGGGCTCGATGCTGGCCTTGTTGGCTTATCCCTTGGCGGTCGAGCCGCTGCTGCCCACGCGGGCGCAGTCGTGGGCCTGGTCGGGCTTGTTCTTGTGCTTTGTGGCGGCTTGCGCTTATTTGGCCTGGCGCGGCCGGGGCCATGGCGTGCCCAACGCCAGCCTTGCGTCCGCCGGAGCCGACGCGGCTGCCCCAGGCGGCTCCAGCGTGTCTTGGGGCCAGCGCGGCTTGTGGGTCGCCTTGGCCGCCTGCCCGTCCATATTGATGGTGGCCGACACCAGCTTTTTGACCGAAAACATCGCGCCCATTCCCATGCTGTGGGTTGCGCCCTTGGCCTTGTACCTGTTGTCATTCATCCTTTGTTTTGAGGGCAAAGGCTGGTACCGCCGCGCCCTGTGGCTGCCTTTGTTTGTGTTGGCCTTGGGCCTGCTGGCGTACTTGCCCACCTTGGGCATTGGCGAGTGGCCAATTGCCACCACCGTGGGCTTGAACCTGTGCGCTTTTTTTGTGGTGTGCATGGTTTGCCATGGCGAGCTGGCCCGGCAGCAGCCGAGCAGCGAACACCTGACCATGTATTACCTGATGTTGTCGGTGGGGGGCTTTTTGGGCGGCTTTTTTGTCGGTGTGGTTGCGCCTTATGGGTTCGACAGCAACTACGAGTTGTCGGTGGGCCTGGTGCTGAGCGCCTTGGTGGTGATGGTGGTGTTGCTGGGCCACCATGGCCATTGGCCCAAAATGGGCCGCAGGCCTTTGTGGGTGGTGGGCGTGGCCCTGGTGCTGGGCTTGGGCGTGGTGCGGGTGCAAGACCACCGGGAGGACAACGAAGGCGTGGCTTGGATGGCGCGCAATTTTTATGGTGCGCTCAAGGTCTACGAGGTCGCCGATGGCGGCTACCTGAGCATGCTGCACGGCCAGATCATCCACGGTCAGCAATTCACCGACGAACAGCGCCGACGCCAGCCCACCAGTTACTACACCCCGAACGCAGGCGCTGGCATGGCGCTGCTGGCCAAGGCCGCGCAAGGCCCGCTCAAGGTGGGCGTGGTGGGCGTGGGTGTGGGCACCTTGGTCACCTATGGGCGTGAGGGGGACGTTTACCGCGTGTACGACATCGACCCCTTGGTGATCCAAATGGCGCAGCAAAAATTCACGTATTTGCGCGACACAGCGGCCCGCACCGAGGTGGTCTTGGGTGACGCCCGCTTGCAGCTGGAGCGCGAAAGCGCCCAGGGCTATGACGTGCTGGTGGTGGATGCGTTTTCGGGCGACTCGGTGCCCATCCACTTGCTCACCCGGGAGGCCTTTGCGCTGTATTTCAAGCACCTCAAGCCCGATGGTGTGTTGGCCGTGCACATCACCAACCGCTTTTTGGACCTGTTGCCGGTGTTGCAAACCGCCGCCACCCACTTTGGCAAAACCGCCCGCCTGGTCGAACACGAGGGCCTGCACAGCGAGCTGTCGTTTTCATCCCGTTGGGTGCTGGTCAGTGGCGACGCCACGTTTTTCGACCAACCTGCTCTGCAAGCCGCTCAAGCCATCGAGCCCCGGGCGGGTTTTGTGCCTTGGCGCGATGACTACAGCAGTTTGTTGTCGGTGCTTAAGAATTAGTTGTGTTAATTTTTAGAGGCGCATCGCATTGGGCCGCGGGTGGGAGGTTATACGCAACCATCTTTTGGGGTTTGTTTCAGGCGTGCAAGGCTTTCAGCGCCACCTCGGGTGCGGCCATGACGATCTTGAGCAAGGCGGCAGCTGGGCCCGTGGGGGTGCGCCGCTGCTGTTCCCAGTTTTGCAAGGTTTTGATGCTCACTTGCATCAGGTGTGCAAATTCGCTTTGGGTCAGGCCGATTTGCTCTCGCACCAACCTGACATCGGGCGCGGCCACCATAAATCGCCGCGAGGCTTGCGCTTGACCTTTGGCAATGGTCTTGGCCTCTTTCAAGCTTTGTACCAGGTCATCAAACAACTCTTTTTCCATCTTCACAACTCCTTGACCAATTCAAACAAAATGGCGGTTTCCCGGTCCGCGAGCGTGTCTTTTTTCGACTTGGGGTAAATCAACAGCATGTAAATTTGCCCATTCTTGCGAAGCCAGTAGTAAATGACCCTCACTCCCCCACGCTTGCCGCGCCCAGGCAAGGCGTGGCGCAGCTTTCGGATGCCCCCGCCCCCTTTGACGATGTCCCCCGCTTCGGGGTTCAACACCAAGACACTTTGAAGACCGGCGTACTCATCGTCCGTCAGCAAACCGGCCAACAGTCGGGTGAACGTCTGGGTTTCGATGAATTCCATGCGCCAAATCATATGCGCCAATGGCGTATAAATCAAGTGGTGCGGCTATCTCTGCCGAGGCCAAGACCCAATGCCGTGACATCCTCAGACTTTGCTGATGGAGTCGTTAGGCCGTGGTGGATCAAGCCTTCCTTAAACCCAGCGCCATCACAGAACCCACCACCAACAAAGCACCCAGAATTTGGATGGGGGCGATGTGTTGGCCCAGCACCGCCCAGGCCAGCACCAGGGCAAATACCGGTTCGACATTCATGATGGCCGAGTGGCCCGACACCCCCAGCTTGGGCAGCACGGTGAACATGATGGTGAAGGCGGTCCCATATAAAAAGGTGAGTGCGGCCAGGCCGCCCCAGCCCAGACTGGTTTGGGGCCAATGCGGACCGCCTTGACCGGCCATCACGGCCAGGGCCACCACGCCGCTCATGGCCATGGTGGCGATGGTGCGCACGCGCCCGTCCACGCCCTGGGTTTCGTGCTGCGTCCATACCAAGGCCAAACCAAACACCGCGCCAGCGGCCAGTGCAAAGGCCACGCCCACGCCCATCGCCTGCCATTGGTCGGCCGCGCCCAGGCCTGAGCTGGCGCCGACCACATCCAAGGCCAAGGCCAAACCCAGCAAGATGATGGGCATGGCTTTGAGCACCGCGGGTTCGGTGCGCCGGCCGTAGAGCACGCGGTCCCAAAATGCGGTCCACAGCGGGTAGGTGTTGAATCCCAGCAAGGCCAAGGCGACCGGCAAGCGCGCCACCGATGAGTACAGGCATTGGCTTTGTAGGCCAATCGCCAAGCCCACGATCAGCAGGCCTTTGCCCTGGGCGGCATTGGCGCGCCAAGGCACCCGCGCCAGCCACACCACCACAGCGAGCACGCTGGCGGTGACCCAGCTGCGCACGGCCACGCCGGTGGCCACGTCCAAGCCGTCATTGAAGGCCAGCCGAGCGGCCACATGGTTGGCGCCCATCATCAGGGCGATCAGCATCAAGGTGAAAAACGCGACCAAGCC
>Ga0209550_10000841_pt1 | contig 29434 bp, 30 predicted proteins | sample LauGreSuBDMM15SN_2_FD_187567 | JGI IMG/M metagenome (GOLD analysis project Ga0209550, IMG submission 187567) | Freshwater lake microbial communities from Lake Michigan, USA - Su13.BD.MM15.SN (SPAdes) (version 5) | ecosystem: Environmental > Aquatic > Freshwater > Lake | place: Lake Michigan... | reverse complement strand
GATAAATTACCCCATAAGGAGACACATATGACCGAAAAAACAGTGAGCTATGAAGAACGCGGCCCCGTGGCTTGGTTGACGCTTAACCGTCCGCAAGCGCTCAACAGTTTCACCCGCGAAATGCACCAGCACTTATGGGACGCCTTCGATCAAGCCGAAGCCAATCCGCTTATTCGGGCGATGGTCATCACCGGTGCTGGGCGAGGGTTTTGTGCAGGTGCAGATTTATCAGAATTTGATTTCTCTGACGGCCCTCAACTGCTAGAGCGCGCAGACCCCGGCCCTGTGATTGACCAAGCTTTCAACCCAACCACACGCAGACTTCAGCAGTTGCGCATGCCCACGGTGGCGGCGGTCAATGGTGTCGCCGCGGGCGCGGGTGCCTCGTTTGTGATGGCCTGCGATATTGCCATCGCCTCGCCCCAGGCATCATTCATTCAAGCCTTTAGCAAAATTGGTTTGATTCCGGACGCCGGCAGCAGTTGGTTTTTGGTTGAGCGCCTAGGTTTGGCACGCGCCATGGCCTTGGCCATGACGGGTGACAAATTGATGGCACAGCAAGCCAAAGAGTGGGGCTTGATCTGGGATGTTTCAGAAGACGTACTTGAAGCTGCTTTACAAATGGCCCAGCGTTTAGCCGCGATGCCAACCCAAGCCTTGATCGCCACCCGCAAGTTGCTAAGAGAAGCAGGGCAAAGAAGCCTTGATCAACAACTCGATACAGAACGCGACACGCAGTCAGCTCTGGGCAAAACGCACGACTATATGGAAGGCGTGAGCGCGTTTTTACAAAAGCGTCCACCCCAATTCACGGGGCATTGAAGATGGCTACGCCGACAGATGAAGACTTGTTGGCTCATCGGGTGGGAGAAGCCATGTTTTCCGCTGATGTGGCCTCCCAGCAAACCATGGGGATGCAGCTGGTTTTTTGCAAGCCCGGACAGGCGCAAATGACCATGCAAGTAACTCTTGCGCATTTGAATGGCCACCAAATTTGTCATGGCGGATTTATTTTTACTTTGGCGGACTCCACTTTTGCGTTTGCTTGCAACAGCCACAACAAAGTAGCACTTGCTGCCTCAGCTTCCATAGATTTTTTAAAACCAGCCCAGTTGCACGATGTGTTGACATGTGAGGGGCAAGAGAGGGTGCTCAGCGGTCGACACGGTGTGTACGACATGACGGTTCGTAATCAACACAATGAAGTGATTGCCTTGTTCAGGGGCAAAAGCGCACAAATTCAAGGAACGCTGGTACCCCCATGAAACAAAATTTTCTCCCCCTAGACCCTATCGAAAAAGCCAGCGTTGACGAGTTGCGCAGTTTGCAATTAAAGCGTTTGAAAAAAACGCTTCAGCATGCTTATGCAAACTCTGCGGTCACCCGCGCCAAATTTGATTCAGTGGGTGTTCATCCAGATGACTGCAAACAGTTGTCCGATTTGGCTCTGTTTCCCTTCACCACCAAATCGGATTTGCGTGAAACTTACCCGTTTGGCATGTTTGCGGTTCCTCAGCATCAGCTTGTGCGTATCCACGCCTCCAGTGGCACCACAGGCAAGCCCACGGTGGTGGGCTACACCGCAAACGACATAGCCATGTGGGCAGGATGCGTTGCCCGCAGCATCAGGGCCGCAGGCGCCAAGCCTGGCGACAAGGTTCACATCAGCTACGGCTATGGCTTGTTCACGGGCGGCTTGGGCGCGCATTACGGGGCAGAGCATTTGGGCCTGACCGTGATTCCATTTGGTGGAGGACAAACTGAACGGCAAGTACAACTGCTGCAAGATTTTTCACCCGACATCATCATGGTGACGCCCAGTTATATGCTGGCCTTGGCAGACGAGTTTGATCGCCAAGGCTTAAATCCTTTCAACAGCAGTTTGCGTATTGGTATTTTTGGTGCCGAACCCTGGACCAACGATATGCGCTTGGCCATTGAAAAACGCATGGGCATAGATGCGGTCGATATTTATGGTTTGTCTGAGGTGATTGGCCCTGGTGTGGCCAGTGAATATGCGCTAACCAAGGATGGGCCTACGGTTTGGGAAGATCACTTTTACCCAGAAATTATCGATCCCGAAACCGGCAAAGTATTGCCCGATGGAGAACTGGGCGAGCTGGTCTTCACAAGCCTGAGCAAAGAGGCCTTACCCATCATCAGGTACCGCACCAGAGACTTAACCCGCTTGCTTCCCAGTACTGCACGCGCTATGCGCCGCATGGAAAAGATCACGGGCAGAAGCGACGACATGATGATTGTCCGAGGGGTGAATGTTTTCCCCACCCAAATTGAAGAATTGATTTTGAAGCAATCCGCCTTGAGCGCGCACTACCAGTGTCTGCTTCGCAAAGAGGGGTCACTGGACACCTTAACAGTCAAGGTCGAGACGCGCACAGGCTTGGCTGCAGATTCCACTGAGGCGCAAACGGCTGCTTTAAAACTAGAGCAGGATGCCAAAGCCTATATAGGTAGCAGTTTGAAAGTAGAGCTGTGCAACGAGGGCGAGGTGGAGCGGAGCATGGGCAAGGCCAAAAGAGTGATAGACCTGCGTTAAAGCAAGAAGGCCTAGCTTTGGGTTTTATCGCTGAGCCAACTGCCCACCTTCACCGGATCAAGAATACCTAAGCGCCACAAGGGGCTGGGGTCTTGGCTGGGCAGGCTGAGTGGCAATCGATGCAGTTGCCCATCGCGTGCGATCAATGCTGTGCATTGCGTATTTTTTCCGAGCAACAAGGGGAGTTGTTCCAAACGTTGCAAGCGCCAAGATTGCATGGTTTTGCCTTTGCCTGATTCAACGCCCAGCCACTCGTCACCGGCAGACATGCCCGCTAGCTCGGCAGCGCTGCCGCGCAAAACTGTTTGAATATGCACGCTGTGGTCTTCTCGGACCCTGAGCCCCAGTTGTTGGGCCAGCGTTGAGGCCTCATATTCCACACTCACGCCTTGCTTTTGCAAAATTTCCAACAAAGGCAGTTCTTCAACAGTGTGCACCCAAGCGTGAATTTTGCTGCGCCATGATTGCTTGCTGACACTTTGAAGCGCTTGCAGCACATCATCTTGAGATATGGGGCCACCTTGGCTGTGATGCCAGAGCTCACGCATGACTGCATCCAGACTGTGCCCCATTTGCCGCAATGAGAGGTCTAGACACAGCGCTATCAAAGAGCCCTTGGTGTAATAACTCACTGTGATGTTGGGCGTGTTGCTGTCAGGGCGGTAGTATTTGGTCCATGCCTCAAAGCTTGAAGCGGCTGCACTGTGGGCTTGCCGCCCCGGTGTTTGCAGGTATTGGTGTATGGATTTATTGAGCAACTTCAAATAGTACGCAGGAGAAATCAATTCTGCGCGACACAACATCAGGTTGTCGTAATAGTCTGTAAAGCCTTCGAAAAACCAAAGCATATCGGTGTACTGCTCGCTTTGGTAGTTGTAGCTTTCATAGCTCGCCGGTCGCATACGCTTGACATTCCACGCATGAAAATACTCGTGGCTGATAAGCCCTAACAAGCCAATGTAGTCCTCGCTGCGGGCTTTATCAGACAGCTTGGGCAAATCTTTTCTTCTGCACAGCAAGGCCGTGCTGTTTTGGTGTTCCAAGCCACCGTAGCCATCAGAAACAGCATTCAATAAAAAAACAAAATTGTTGAATGGCGGCGGTTTTCCTTGATGCCAAAAATTCACAATGCTGTGCGCTATTTTTTCAACATCTTGCTGCAGCTGTTGCGAATCAAAAGAGGGCGCAGCCCCAGTCACCACCATCTGATGGTTTGACTTTAAAACAGAAAATTTGCTACTTACAAAAGCGGACAACTCAACCGGACTGTCGGCGAGTTCATCATAGTTTTGTGCATGGTAAAGACCAAAACCAGCTTCATCGATACGCTGGGCTTTAAGTGCAGTAGCTACCCGCCAGCTGTCGGTGTGTTCGGGGGAAATCAACTCTAAGCTCAGGCTGTTTTGGGTTTGGTCCAGAGCTTGTACAAACATGCTGGTGCCGTTGAAAAAACCTCTGCTGGCATCAAGCCAAGCGGTGCGTACAGAGTTATCGTGGGCGTAGACCTTGTATTGCAGTTGCAAAGCTTGCTTGGCTTTGCAGTTGGTTTGCCAAGTGCATTTATCGACTTGTTGAATCTTCAGCGTTTGACCCAACTGCGTGGCCTGCATATCGCTGAGTTGTTTAGAAAACTCTCTGACCAAATAACTGCCGGGAATCCAAACAGGGAGTTGAAATTGTTGTTTTGCGCGGGGATTTAAAACATGCAAGGTGACACACCATGTATGTGCATTTGCATTTTCAACCTTGACTTGGTAATGAATGTCTTTTTTGTAAGGGCCTTTGGCGGACATAAGGCGAGAGGTTCAAGGTTTAGCGGATGAAAGCAGTTTTTCAATTTGTGCCATGTCCACCGCCCCGGAGACACGTGTGCCATCAGCGAAAAAAGTGGTGGGGGTGCCGCTAATTTTTTGCTTTTGACCGAAGTCCACGTTTCGTTTGATCGCAGCGGTGTCGCAGCCCGAAGTGGGGGGCACTTGGTCACGCAGCATATAGTCTTGCCACGCTTTGGCTTGGTCTTTGGCGCACCAAATGGCTTTTGATTTATCTACGGAATCTTTACCCAGTATGGGGTAAACAAAAAGATACACCGTCACGTTATCTATGCTTTGCAAGTCGCGCTCAAACCGCTTGCAATAGCCGCAATTGGGGTCTTCAAACATGGCCATCTTGCGTTCACCTTTGCCACGCACCATGACGATGGCATCTTTGAAGGGCAAGGACTTGAAGTCCACAGCCAATATTTTTTGAATACGCTCTTCGGTTAAGTCACGCTGTGTTTTGGTGTCAATCAAACGCCCCTGTAGCAGAAAGTTTCCTCCTGCATCGGTGTAAAAGATTTCCGAGCCGTCAACCCTTAATTCAAAAAGACCCGCCATAGGTGCACGCTTGACTTCATCAATAGGACTAATTTGCGGCATCCGCTCTTTGAGAGTTTTGCGAATAAAGGCTTCTTCGCCTTGAGCCCAAGCACTGGGGAGCAAAAGACTGCTTAAAAGCAGGGCGATAAAAAATTGAAAATGGCGCATAGGAACCTTGTTTAAAAAGAGGGATGCATGGCTTGTTGTATGGTCCATTGCTTGAGGTGCGAGAGTTGATTGAAACTGCTTAAACCCCAATTACGCAATGATTGCGCAACCGTGCTGGGGTGTGAAAACACGCGTTGTATGCCGTCGCAAGCCAGCAAAGTGGGCATCAAACCGGCTTTGCGTTCTCGCTCATAGCGACGCAACAAAAACTTGTCACCCACGCCACGCCAATACTCTTTGCCTTCACGCAGCGAAAGTATGTGGGCCAAGGTCGCGACATCGGCCAAACCCAAGTTCAAGCCCATGCCCGCCAGTGGATGCACACTGTGAGCCGCATCGCCCGCGAGTACCCAACTGTGGTCATTGGCAAAAGTGCCACTCCATTGTGTGGCTTGGGCTGATTGCAAAGGCCATATGCTTTTGGCGCTGCAAACTTGTAAATGTCCCAGGGTGTTTTGGCTGGCCTTGGTCAAGGCCAAAGCAAGCTCTGCATCTGAAGCGTCGAAAAGCGTCTGTGCCCTGGAGCTGGGCAAAGACCACACCACCGCGGCTTCTTGTCCTTGTGGTCCACCCAAGGGCAGCAAAGCCAAAATATCGAGTCCATCTGGCGCTTGGGCAAACCATTGCAATGCTTGTTGTCGGTGTGGGGTGTCTAAGCGCACCCGGGTAGCCAAGGCGTGTTGAGGGTAGGGCATCGATTGGAAGTCAACCCCAAGCTCTTGCCGCGTTGAACTGTTTTTCCCCTCGCAGACCACGCTCAAAAGTGCTTGAACAGGGGCGCTGTGCCGCTCTATGCTGGGTTGGAAATCCACCGCTTGGTGAAGTAATTTTTCCAAAGCTTGAACATCAACAATATGGTTGAGAGCATCCCCATGGGATGAATCAAAGCTGACTGCACCCCCTTGGTCGCCCCATATGCGCATGCTTTGCACGGGTGTGGCGAACTCTGGACTTGGCCAGCAGCGTAAATCTGTAAGTAAGTTTTGAGAAATTTTATTGAGCGCAAAAGCCCGCATGTCTTGAGCGCCTGAAGGCGTGCCGACCAAGGCCACCCGCAAACGTTGCCGCGCCAACAAAAGGGCCAGGGTGCTGCCCACCATACCGCTTCCACGAATGCATACATCGTAAGTTGTCGTCATGCGCTGATTGTAGAAGTTGGCTGCACGTAGAATTTCCCCCTTATAACGTAACCCTACCCTTTGGTATAGATTGAAAGATTCTCATGAGTTTGAAATGTGGCATTGTTGGTTTGCCCAATGTAGGCAAATCCACCCTGTTCAACGCCCTCACCAAAGCGGGCATTGCGGCTGAGAACTATCCCTTTTGCACCATAGAGCCCAATGTGGGCGTGGTTGAAGTGCCTGACAACCGTTTGCAGCAACTCGCGCAAATCATCACACCCGAGCGTATCGTGCCGGCCATCGTCGAGTTTGTCGACATTGCGGGGCTGGTCGCAGGTGCCAGCACCGGCGAAGGCTTGGGTAATAAGTTCTTGGCACATATTCGCGAAACAGACGCCATCGTCAATGTGGTGCGTTGCTTTGAAGACGATAACGTGATCCATGTGGCCAACAAGGTCGACCCGATTGCCGACATCGAGGTCATACAAACCGAGTTGTGCTTGGCCGACTTGGCCGCTGTCGAAAAAGCCATTCACCGCGTGGGCAAGATTGCCCGCTCTGGCGACAAAGAAGCCGCTAAGCAAATGGCGATTTTGGAGAAGTGCCAAACCGCACTCAACGACACCAAGCCTGTGCGCACCATCGACTTCAGCAAGGAAGAGTTGGTCGAACTTAAGCAATTTTTCTTCATCACCGCCAAGCCCGCCATGTTCGTGGCCAATGTGTCAGAAGACGGTTTTGAAAATAACGTTTTTTTGGACCGTCTCAAGGCGTTTGCGCAAGCGCAAAACGCGCCCGTGGTGGCCATCTGCGCCAAGATAGAGGCTGAGTTGTCCGAGATGCAAGACGCCGACCGCTTGGAGTTTCTCAAAGAGCTGGGCCAAGACGAACCAGGCTTGAACCGACTGGTTCGTTCGGCCTACAGCCTCTTAGGTTTGCAAACCTATTTCACGGCTGGCGTCAAAGAAGTGCGGGCTTGGACCATCCGTGTGGGCGACACCGGCCCGCAAGCCGCGGGTGTGATTCACACCGATTTTGAGAAGGGCTATATCCGTGCCCAAACCATCGCCTATGACGACTTCATCAGCTTTAAAGGCGAGCAAGGTGCGAAAGACGCCGGCAAGATGCGCGCCGAGGGCAAGGAGTACGTCGTGAAAGACGGCGACGTGATGAACTTTTTGTTTAGCTCGTGATGCCAGGCAGGCTGGGCAACCACAACATCACCCATTGCCAGCCCCCTACCAACATGGCGTACCTCAGGCCTTTGCCAAGAGCCATGTAAACAACGCAAGGCCAAAACGGCAGTCTTAAATAGCCCGCTACCACGCACAGCGGGTCACCAATGATCGGCAGCCAAGCGCCCAGACAAGCCACGGGCCCCAAGCGTTCAAGCCAGCGCAAAGCCCGCATATGCTGAGTCGCATGTGTTTGGTGAAGACGTTGGGCCATCCACCGCTCAGCTCCCCAACCCATGCCCCAGCCGATGGCACCCCCCAGCGTGTTGCCAAGGGTTGCCACCAGCAAGGCGGGCCACACAAGCTCGGGGTGAAAACTCAACAATGCCAACAGCACGGGCTCTGAACCCAGTGGCAATAAAGTGGCGGCCAAGGTGGCACAAATAAATAAAACGGCCAAACCCCATTCGGGCGTGGCCATGTTTGTCAAGAGGGTTTGATAAAAAAATTCCATCTTTTGTCAGTTTAAAGGTTCATTCATTGCAAATAAAACCACATGTAAACGCACAGAAAAAAAATTGAAAAAAATTTATCCCAAACCAGAAAATGCGCCGATAGAATCGTGCCTCGTTTTTCAGCATATCGTTACCTATCCATACCCCATGCATATAGGCCCTTACAAATTACCCCACGGTGTTTTTGCAGCACCCATGGCGGGTGTCACAGACCGGCCTTACCGCAGCTTGGCCAAGCAACTGGGCGCGGCGTATGCGGTGTCTGAAATGGTCACGGCCCGTGAAGACTTGCGCAGCAGTTTAAAAACCTCGCGTCGCCTAGACCACACGGGCGAGAGTGGTCCTATCGCTGTGCAAATCGCGGGCACGCAAGCGGACATGATGGCCGAGGCCGCCACTTACAACCTGCAACGTGGTGCGCAAATCATTGACATCAATATGGGATGCCCTGCCAAAAAGGTGTGTCACAAGTGGGCAGGCTCTGCCTTGATGCAAGACGAGCCTTTGGCGCTTTCCATCATCGAGGCGGTTGTTAAAGCCGCCCAAGCCTTTGACGCGCCGGTCACGCTCAAAATGCGCACCGGCTGGCACAGCGATCAGCGCAATGCAGTTTCATTGGCCAAGAAGGCACAAGATGCGGGCATACAAATGATCACGGTGCATGGCCGCACGCGAGACCAAGGATACAAAGGACAGGCCGAGTACGACACCATTGCGCAAGTCAAACAAGCGGTCTCGGTTCCAGTGGTTGCCAATGGGGATATAGATTCACCGCAAAAGGCCCAGCAGGTGTTGCAGCAAACCGGTGCAGACGCAGTCATGATTGGCCGTGCAGCACAAGGCCGGCCTTGGATATTTCGCGAGATTCACCATTTTTTAAACCACGGTACGCTGTTGGCGCCCCCCTTGGTTGCAGAGCTTAAGCGTTTGATGCTGGAGCATTTACAAGACCACTACAGCTTGTATGGCAGCTTCACCGGTGTGCGTACCGCGCGCAAACACATCGCTTGGTATCTGCAAGGTTTGCCTGGGGCCACGGTATTTAAAGACCACATGAATGCCATTGAAGACTGTGATGCGCAGTCTTTGGCGGTTGCTGATTTTTTAGATGAGCTGGGTCAGGTGACTGATCGTTTGACTTATGCCTCATCACAATTAGAGATGGAGACGACTGAATGAGCAAGAAACAAATAGAAGAAGCTGTTCGCCACAGCCTAGAGACTTACTTCAAAGATTTGCGCGGCGAAGACCCCGATCAACTGCACACCATGATGATCAATGTCATGGAAAAACCCCTGCTCGATGTGGTCATGCGGCATGCAGAAGGCAATCAATCGCGCGCTGCTGTTTGGCTGGGTTTAAATCGCAACACGCTGCGCAAAAAGCTTACTGAACACAAACTTTTGTGATTTCTTCTATGAGAGCCCTGATTTCCGTCTCAGACAAAACTGGCATTGTGGAGTTTGCGAAATCTTTGCATCAACTGGGCATAGAACTGATTTCCACCGGCGGTACCGCGCAATTGCTGAGTGCCCAAGGTTTGCCCGTTCTTGAGGTGGCAGAGCTCACGGGTTTTCCAGAGATGCTCGATGGCCGTGTCAAAACCTTGCACCCCATGGTGCACGCTGGATTGCTCGCCCGTCGCGAAGTTCCCTCGCATATGCAGGCTTTGAAAGACCACGGCATCAGCACCATCGATATCTTGGTGGTCAACCTCTATCCTTTTGAAGCCACAGTCGCCAACCCAGACTGCAGTTTGGAAGACGCCATAGAAAACATCGACATTGGCGGCCCTGCCATGGTGCGAAGTGCGGCCAAAAACTGGCAGCATATTGTTGTTATCACAGACGCCAGCCAATACGCCATGGTGTTGAATGAACTTGCGCAGCAGCAAGGCGTGACTGAATTGACGCGTTTTCAGTTGGCGGTCAGTGCGTTTAACCGTATCAGCAATTACGACGGCGCTATCAGCGACTATTTGTCTTCTCTTGATTTGTCTTCAGACAAACGCAGTGTGTTTCCCGGCCAAGCCAATGGACGTTTTGTCAAACTTCAAGACCTACGCTATGGGGAAAATCCGCATCAACTTGCCGCCTTTTACAGGGATGCGCATCCTGCGCCGGGTTCCTTGGTCACAGCCAAACAATTGCAAGGCAAGGAGTTGTCGTTCAACAATATTGCCGACGCGGATGCCGCATGGGAGTGCGTGAAAAGCTTTGACTCGCCCGCCTGCGTGATCGTCAAGCACGCCAATCCTTGTGGAGTCGCCTTGGCTGAGGATGCCTTGGCAGCCTACAACAAGGCTTACCAAACCGACCCCACTTCTGCATTTGGCGGCATCATTGCTTTCAATTGTCCGGTCGATGTCTTGGCAGCAAAAGCCTTGGGCCAGCAATTCATGGAAGTCTTGATTGCACCTTCTTTCACTGGCGAGGCGCTTGAATTTTTGCAAACCAAAGCCAATGTCAGGGTCTTGCAAATCGCGCTGCCGCCGGGTGGCGCTGATGCTTGGTCACAAGGACACCACTTGATTGATGTCAAGCGAATTGGCTCGGGTTTGTTGATGCAAACCGCAGACAACCATCAACTGCGCCTAGAAGATATGCAAGTGGTGACCCAACGTCAGCCCAGTCCCGCACAACTGCAAGACCTGTTGTTTGCTTGGAAGGTGGCCAAATTTGTTAAGAGCAATGCCATCGTGTTTGCAGGTCTTGGCATGACCTTGGGCGTGGGGGCGGGGCAAATGAGTCGACTCGATTCAGCGCGAATAGCAGGCATCAAGGCGGGTCATGCCCAGTTATCGCTCAAAGACGCTGTGGTGGCCAGCGACGCTTTTTTCCCCTTCAGAGATGGCCTGGACGTGGTGGTGGATGAGGGCGCTTGCTGTGTGATTCAACCTGGGGGCTCTATGCGGGACGCCGAGGTTATTGCTGCAGCCGATGAGCGCGGTGTCGCCATGGTGTTCACAGGCGTGCGACATTTTCGACACTAAAGTATTTCCGTCTGCCATAATATTTAAGACATATTGTCTTATCAATTTTAATAAATTAAATACACAAGGAGTTGGTCATGCGCGCTATCAAGCAGGTTAAAAAACTCATAGAGAACAATCCCACCTCAAGATCAGGGCAAACTTTTTCCAAGCTCATACTTTCTTTGGAGTCTGAAATAGAGTTTTCGGTGAAAGATTTATACCAATTGGATGCCCAAGAGTTTGATTTGGCTATGGAGGTTATGAAAGACTGGCGAATTGATCGTTTTTATCTCGGCAAAGCCAAAGCATTTGATGCCGCTACCCATGCGCAGGCTTTGTCTGCTGTTAAATAACTGCCCTTTAAGCCGCCATACTGTATTCAGGGTGAAATTTTGTATTTCACTTGAAAGCTGATACCACCATAAAGACTGTCTTGAACCGTTGGGATGATGGCGGTATTTAATCCCCAACGCTTACCCTCTACACTGACCATGGGTATCAAGGAAGGAAACCAGCCACCTTGGTTGGCTCTGGGATAGCCATCAAAAATTCCCACCACAGCGCCTAGTTTGAACATATGCCACTGCCAAGGCATGACATAGACGCCAAGGTAATTGGAGTGTTGGTGGTCGCTGTTTTTAAAGCCTCCTGCCGTGAGAGCGTAGGTGTCATTCAAAGCCCACTCAATACCCAAGCCTGGGTTGGCATTTCGCAAGCCCTTGTCTTGATCGAAGTGAGAGGTGTAAAACCCCGCGTTAAGCCACACGGCTTTGGGTTGCATGGGGCTGGCAAAAGCTTGCTCGAATTCGCTGTTGGCTTGAGCTGTTGTGGCTGAAGCAAAAAGGCAAAGCAAAAGCCAGCCAAGTTTTTGATGACCGAGTTTCACAGCGTGGCAAACACTTCAGCGGCGGCTTGCACCGTGTCGGCGATGTCTTGTTCTGTGTGGGCCGCGCTCACAAAACCGGCTTCGTAAAGCGCTGGCGCGATGTACACACCGCGGTCTAGCAAACCATGAAACAGTTTGTTGAACATGGGGCTGTTGCTGGTCATCACCTTGGCATAGTTTTGCGGCAACTCGGGCAGCAAAAAGAAGCCAAACATACCGCCTTGGCAGTCGGCGCTGAATGGCACGCCTGCTTTGGCCGCTGCAGCCTTGAGGCCATCTACCAAACTTTGCGTGCGGGCTGACAAAGCGTCAAAAAATCCGGGCTTGGAAATTTCTTTCAAGGTCGCCAAGCCGCAAGCAGTGGCAACCGGGTTGCCGCTCAAGGTGCCGGCTTGGTAGACCGGACCCAAGGGAGCGAGTTGCTCCATCACCGCGCGCTTGCCACCAAAAGCGGCCAGTGGCATGCCGCCACCAATCACCTTGCCCAGCACCGTGACGTCGGGCTCGAAACCTGGCAGGGATTGGGCGTAAACACTTTGGGCGCTGCCTAAGGCGACACGGCAACCGGTCATGACCTCGTCAAACACCAAGAGTGCGCCGTGTTGGCTGCACAACTCGCGGCAGCGCTTCATAAAGGGGACGCTGGCGCGAACCAAATTCATGTTGCCGGCGATAGGCTCGATCATTAAACAAGCCAGCTCATTGCCATGCAAGGCAAAGGCTTCTTCCAATTGGGCGATGTTGTTGAACTCGAGTACCAAGGTGTCTTTAACCACCTCGGGGGGCACACCGGCGCTGGTGGGGTTGCCAAAGGTAGCCAAGCCTGAGCCGGCTTTGACCAACAAAGCATCGGCATGGCCGTGGTAGCAACCTTCAAACTTAATAAACTTGGTGCGACCGGTGGCACCGCGCGCCAAGCGCAGCGCGCTCATGCCGGCTTCGGTGCCGGAGCTGACCAAGCGCACCATCTCCATGGAGGGCATGAGTTGAATCAAGGCTTCGACCAGTTCAATTTCTCGCTCGGTGGGCGCGCCGTAAGAAAAACCTTCGAGCACTGCTTTTTGCACCGCTTCGACCACCGCAGGGTGGCCATGACCCAAAATCATCGGGCCCCAAGAATTGATGTAATCGATGTAACGCTGGTCATTGGCGTCCCAAAAATAAGCACCTTGAGAGCGTTTAACAAAGCGCGGTGTGCCGCCTACAGCGCGAAATGCGCGCACGGGGGAATTGACGCCGCCAGGGATGACTTGGCGGGCACGGTCGAAAAGTATTTGGTTCAGATCGTTCATGGTCTAGAGAGTTAAAAAAATTAATGTCGGGTTTGATGGGCCGGTAAAGAGAAGTCCTCGGCTGTGGCCGCAGCGTCATCATCCTCAAATTCGCTGTTGTCATCGATGCTGTGTGCCCAAAACAAGCGGTCTGCAACCGCGTGTCCCATGCCAGGGCGAAAGCCTGCGTCTAAGCTGCCATCCAGGTAGCCCAAGGCTTCACCCGCAGCAGCCTCCAAATCATCTCCCATGGCAAGCAAGCCTGCCAAGGCTGCACTCAAGGTGTCGCCAGTTCCTGTGAAGACGGCATCGAAGCGCTCGATGGTTTCGCTGACCATCACATTCAAAGGCGTAGCCAAGGCATTTTCCAAATGCTGGCCGCCAGTTTGCGGCATGCCGGTGACAAAGGTGTAGGGCACACCTTTCTCGGCCGCCGCTTTGGCCAAATCTCTGGCACTGGGCGTTCGATCACTGCCCCAATCGGGCAACAACCAACGCCACAGCGTGCTGTGGTTACCCACCAAAACCGTGGTCTGCGGCAGGACCAGTTCCATGAAAGCATCTTGGTAATCGTCGATGGGGTCGTCTTGCCACCAAGACAGACTTGGCATGTAAGCGACCACCGGAACATCTGCATAGTCGGCGCAGATTTCTGCCACTGTCGACAAAACATCGGGTGAACCACAAAAGCCAATCTTGATGACTTGAACAGCTATGTCTTCCAAGATGGTGCGCGCCTGCTCATCCACCGTCTCATCCTCCACAGTCGCATGGTCAAAAACCTCGGCCGTGTCGCGCACATAACTGCCAGTGCAGATGGCCAATACATGTGCGCCTACAGAAGACATGGCCAAAATATCTGCCGTCAAGCCGCCAGCGCCACTGGGGTCATTCGAGTTGAAACACAACACGCAAGGATGCGCCATTTCCGGAGATTGGCCTTCGTCGGGCAGGGGGGTGGGAGTGTTCATTTGCGATCTATAGAATCTGTTTCATTCTATGCCACCGCTTTAGCGGGATTTAATCGATTTATTTGAAAGATATGACTGTGAGCAAGACTTGGATGTGCTTAATTTGTGGATGGATTTATGACGAAGCTGCGGGTGCACCTGAGGAGGGAATTGCGGCTGGAACGCCTTGGGAGCAAGTGCCCATGAACTGGACCTGTCCTGAATGCGGTGCGCGTAAAGAAGATTTTGAAATGGTTCAAATCTAAAGCCGCTCACTGCAAGGGGTTTAGTCGGTTTTGGTTTTCACAACGCTGTAGCGCATCAGGGTCTTGAGTCTAGCCCCAGCATGGTCAACCATGGGCAGCGGATAACTTTCTCCCAGCTTGACGCCGGCGGCCTCTAGGACCAAAGGCTTGGCCAGCCATGGCGCATGAATCGCGTCGTTGGGCAAGGCTGCAAGTTGGGGAAGATAGCGTCGAATAAATTTACCCTGAGGATCAAATTTTTCACTTTGGCTGATGGGGTTAAAAATTCTGAAATAGGGTTGCGCATCGCAACCGCTGGAGCTGGCCCACTGCCAACCACCATTGTTGGCGGCCAAATCAAAGTCGATCAAATGCTCGGCGAAATACTTCTCGCCCCAGCGCCAGTCGATACCCAAATCCTTGACTAAAAAACTCGCGACAACCATGCGTAATCGATTGTGCATATAGCCGGTTTGGTTGATTTGAGCCATGGCTGCGTCAACCAAAGGGTAGCCCGTGCGTCCTTCGCACCAAGCTGCAAATAGCTGTTTGGCCGCTTTGCCCGACTCCCACACAATCGCGTCATAAGCCGGTTTGAAAGCTTGGGTCACAACCCGCGGGTGGTGGTGCAATATTTGGTGGTAAAAATCTCGCCAAATCAACTCGCCCAACCAAGTCTGCGCGCCCGCGTCTGACTTCATAGCCAAGGGATAAGCCAAGCGAGCCAAGCGCCGAACAGATACTGTGCCAAAGCGCAAATGCACACTCAGGTAGCTGGGGCCTTTGACGCTGGGAAAGTCACGCGTTTGCTGATAGTCACTCATACGCTTGGCAAAATCATTGACCAAAACATCTGCGCCCGTGCTGCCAGGCTGAATATGCAGTGCTTGCCAATCTACCGACTCAAAACCAAGCTCTTCAAGGCTGGGCATGGTTTTGCGCAAGTGGGCAGGCATGCTTGCCAGTTGTCCTGAGCTGGGCGTGACTGTTTTTTCTTTTAAATCGGCAGGCGTTATTTTTTTCAGCCAATTATTTTTGTAAGGCGTGAAAACCCCATAAGGTTGGTTGTTTTGGGTGAGGATTTCACTGCGCTCGAAGACCACATGGTCTTTGAAGCTCACAAAGGCAATACCTTGGTTGGCCAGAGCGCCTTTCATCTCAGCGTCGCGCTGGAGGGCATAGGGCTCGTCATCATGGTTGGCAAATACCGCTTGAACCCCAAGGGCCTTGGCCAGCTCCACCAGACACGCCATGGGTTCGCCGTGACGGACCTCCAGCACCGCCTCGGACTGTGCCGACAGTGCACGAAGGTGTTGGTCTAAATCGATCAAACTGCTGTGAATAAAGGCTACCCGCCGGTCGTGGCGTGGCAGGGATTTGAGAATATGGTCGTCAAAAACAAATGCACAAAACACCTGTTTACTTTGCAGCAATGCGTGGTGCAAGGCGGTATGGTCAGCTGAGCGTAAATCGCGTCTAAACCACATTAGCGATCGGTCAAAACGCTCGGATGGGGTAGGTTTCATCTTCAGCCTTAAAATAGTTTCATGACATTCGATTCTGCGCCTATCAACCTCACGCATCATTTTTTGATTGCCATGCCCGGTTTGATGGACGAATCATTCAGTCGCAGCGTAGTTTATATGTGTGAGCACAGCGACCGAGGCGCTTTGGGCTTGATTATCAACAAACCCAGCAACTTGAAAATGCTGGATCTTTTTGAAAAAGTAGAGCTCAATTTAGGCCGCACCGATTTGATAGAAATCCCCGTTTTTCAAGGCGGTCCTGTGCATACCGAGCGCGGCTTTGTTTTGCACGAGCCATTGTCCGATGCGCCTCATGGCAGCGACAGCAACGAGAGCGCTTACGCTTCTACTTTGTCCATCCCCGGTGGGTTAGAGATGACCACGTCCAAGGATGTGCTTGAGGCCTTGTCTACTGGTGCTGGTCCCAAACGTGTATTGATCACGCTGGGCTATTCGGCATGGGCACAAGGGCAGTTGGAGTCCGAGCTGGGAGAAAACAGTTGGCTGACTGTGCAAGCCGATCCGCAGGTGATTTTCGATACCCCTATCGAGCAGCGCTACGACCGCGCATTGGCGCTCTTGGGTTTGCAAGCGTGGATGCTCTCGCCTCAGGCTGGTCACGCATGAGTCTGGCGGTCCCCCAAGCCGCAGCAACCGAGTTGCAATCTTTTTTGGCTTTTGATTTTGGACAGCAACGCACTGGCGTGGCCTATGCCTCGCGAATGCTGGGACAGGCCCAACCGCAGGGCACGGTGCTGGGCGGGGGCGAAGCTCGTTGGGTAGCCATTGCCAAGCATATAGAGCAGTGGGAGCCCGAGGCCTTGGTGGTGGGTGTGCCTTATCACCCTGATGGTGCTGCGCATGAAAATACCTTGAAAGCACAAAAATTTGCCCGCCAACTGCGCGCTCGTTTTGGCTTAGCTGTTTTTGAAGTCGATGAACGCTACTCGACCACCGAAGCACGCAGCCAAGCTGCGGTGGATACAGATGCCGCATCTGCTTGCATCATCTTGGATCAATTTTTGCGAAGCCTGACCACATGAACAACGCACTCTCAAGCCTGGATGCAGAAACTTTGTACCGCCAGCTCTTAGACGCATTGCAAGTCGCTCTTTCGCCCGAGGCGCATTTGGTGGGCATCACCACCGGCGGGGCTTGGCTGGCCGAACGCTTGCAGCATGACTTGCTAAGAAAAAATCCCTTGGGCGTGGTTTCTTCTTCTTTGCACAGAGATGATTTTTCCAAGCGCGGAATGGCTGGCAGTGTGGCCACCAAATTACCTTTTGAAGTTGAGGGCGCAGTGATTTGGCTGATTGACGATGTGCTTTTCACGGGGCGCACCATACGCGCTGTGGTGAATGAGTTGTTTGATTACGGTCGCCCGCAAGCCATTCATCTGGCGGTATTGGCAGACCGTGGCGGGCGAGAGTTGCCCATTCAGGCCGATGTGGCGGGTGTGCGCTTGAACCTGCATCCCACACAGACCTTGCGCTTGACGCGTGACGATCAAGGCCAATTCGCGTTTTCATTGGAAGGCTAGCCCATGCTCTATAAGCGCAACCCCCAGCTGAATAAAAACGGTGAGCTCATCCATTTGTTGTCCACCGAGGGTTTGTCGCGTGACATGCTGATGCATATTTTGGATACCGCAACCCAGTTTGTGTCGGTCAGTGACCGCGATGTCAAAAAAGTTCCCCTGCTGCGCGGCAAGTCGGTGTTCAATCTTTTTTTCGAAAACAGCACGCGTACCCGCACCACTTTTGAAATTGCCGCCAAACGCCTCAGCGCCGATGTGTTCAATTTAGATATTGCCAGGTCATCTGCCAGCAAGGGCGAAACCTTGCTTGACACGGTTGCCAACCTGAGTGCGATGGCCGCCGATATTTTTGTGGTTCGCCACAGCGAATCGGGCGCGCCTTATTTGATTGCCCAACATGTGGCACCCCATGTGCACGTCATCAATGCAGGTGACGGGCGGCATGCCCATCCAACCCAAGGCTTGTTGGACGCCTACACCATTCGTCACTTCAAAAAAGATTTTTCAAATCTTCGCGTGGCCATTGTGGGCGATGTTTTGCACTCGCGGGTGGCGCGTTCAGACATACACGCTTTCACCACCTTGGGGTGTGCAGAAGTTAGGGTGGTGGGCCCGCGCACATTGATTCCCTCAGATCTTTCTCAGTTGGGCGTCAAAGTTTTCCACGACCTTGATGAAGGCATTCGTGACTGTGATGTGGTGATAGCTTTACGCTTGCAAAACGAACGCATGAGTGGTGCTTTGCTTCCCTCTAGTCAAGAGTATTTTAAAAATTTCGGCTTGACCACTTCGCGTTTGCAGGCGGCCAAACCTGACGCCATCGTGATGCACCCTGGGCCCATCAACCGAGGTGTTGAAATTGAATCGGCTGTGGTCGATGGGCCGCAAAGCGTGATTCTCAATCAGGTGACTTTTGGTATTGCGGTTCGCATGGCGGTCATGTCTATCGTCGCGGGGAATGATGCATGAAGATTTTGATTGAAAACGGCCATTTGATTGACCCTGCAAGTGGTTTCAATGCCATGGCAGATCTTGCTATTGCAGACACCAAGGTGGTCAGCATAGGGCAGGTCTCCTCTGACTTTCATCCCGATAGGCGAATCGACGCCAGCCATTGCTTGGTCATCCCCGGCTTGGTTGACGCCTGCGCACGCTTGGGTGAACCGGGGCATGCGCATGAGGGCATGCTGGAGAGCGAATTGGCCGCGGCAGTGGCCGGTGGAGTTACCAGCGTTGTTTGTATGCCCGACACCCAGCCCGTGCTCGACGAACCGGGCTTGGTGGACATGCTGAAGTTTCGCGCCGAACGCTTGCATTTGGCCAAAGTGTTTCCTTTGGGCGCTTTGACGCGAGGTCTGTTGGGTGAAACTTTGAGTCCCATGGTTGAATTGACACAAGCCGGTTGCGTAGGCTTCACGCAAGCCGAGCACACTGTTCAAAACACCCAAGGTTTGCAGCGTGCCATGCAATATGCAGCCAGCTTTGGATTTTGTGTATGGCTGCGACCCCAAGACGGCTTTTTAGGCCAAGGTGTGGTGGCCAGTGGTGCATTGGCAACCCGCATGGGTTTGAGTGGCGTGTCCGTGGCTGCGGAGACGATTGCCCTGCATACCTTTATTGACCTCATGCGAATCACTGGTACACGTGTTCACATCAGCAAACTCTCTAGCGCCGCTGGCGTTGAGTTGGTGCGTGCTGCCAAAGCCGAAGGTTTGCCTCTCACCTGCGATGTCAGTATTCACAACTTGCATTTCACCGACGCCGATATGGGCTATTTTGATACCCGTGCGCGCTTAACCCCGCCTTTGCGTCAGCAAAGAGACCGTGAAGCCCTGCGTCAGGGCTTGGCCGATGGCACGATCGATGTATTGGTGTCCGACCACACACCGGTTGAAGGCGACGCCAAGGCTTTACCGTTTGCCCAAGCCGAGCCCGGTGCCACGGCGTTGGAACTTTTGCTTAGCGCCAGTTTAAAGTGGGCAGCTCAAAGCCATGTAGACATCACACGTGCGGTTGAAGTCATCACCAGCGCACCTGCGGCGCTGCTGGGACAAGCCGGTTTAGGTCGTTTGCAAGTAGGTGGTTATGCTGATGTCTGCGTGCTAGACCCGCAAGCCAGTTGGCAAGTGTTGCCAGAAAACCTGCGCAGTCATTCCAAGCACACACCTTTTGCGTTTGACCTCAGCGGCAGCGAAATGATGGCTCAAGTGAAAGCCACGCTGGTCAATGGGCATGTGGCCTACCAAGCGCCAGCGATGTTTTAAAGCAAGCTGTCAGCCCAAATATTTTGCGCCCAGTTCCAAGCGTAAGTGGCTTCCAAGGCATTCGCCTCAGCGGAAACGCCACCCGAGCCTGGCACGGTTTTGTAGGTTTTTTCATCCACATTGAATTGATGCACTGACGCCACGTGTATCACCATGTTGTCGCTGACATAGCTGTAGCAGGTGTTGGTGAGAAAGGGTGCAGGGTTAACTTCTAACCCACTCAGTTGTGCCACCACCGCAGCGGCGGCCACTTTGGCATGTGAATTGGCCATATGACCCGACTTGGGCATAGCGGGTGCCGCCAAAATAGCGTCGCCCAACACATGCACATCTTTGGCGGCCAAGGACTCGAAAGTTTGGTAGTTGATGCCGCACCATCGGGCATTGACTGTGGCCAAACCCGTTTGCATAGCGATAGCGCCGGCCCGCATATCGGGCAGCACATTGAGTACATTGGCACGCACGCTGTCTTGTGCATCAAACTTGAGGGTGTTGGTTTTCGCGTCGACCGCCACAACCTTGTGGTTGGGTCTGAATTCAATCATGTCTTTGTAATTGTCAGACCAGAATTTTTTAAACAGCGGGCCCTTGGAGGTGACATCGGGGTTGGCATCCAAAATCAGCACCTTGGATTTGGGCTTGGCTTGCTTGAAGTAATGCGCCACTTGGCTGGCGCGTTCATAAGGCCCGGGTGGGCATTTGTAAGGCGCCTCAGGCACGGTGATGGCAAAGACGCCGCCATCAGGCATGGCTTGGAGTTGTTGTCTAAGCGCCGTGGTTTCGGCGCCGGCTTTCCAGGCTTGCAAAATTTGGCCACTGGCATTGGCCGCTTGCAGACCTTCAATGGTGTCAAAGTTCATGTCTACGCCGGGCGAGACGATGAGTTTGTCGTAGCTGAGGGTAGAGCCGTTTTTCAGTGCAACAGTTTTCTTTTGGGTGTCTACGGCAGTCGCATAGTCGTGCACCAAGGTGACGCCATGTTGGCTGCTCAAGGCTGCATAGGGTGTGGTGATTTCTGCCAAATTTTTACTGCCGCCCAAAACCAAATTGGACATGGGGCATGAAATGAAATCGGTTTGCGGCTCAATCAGCACAACCGAAATTTTGTAGCCAGACAAAAGCCGAATGTATTTGGCTGCAGTTGCACCCCCATAGCCGCCACCAATCACAATCACTTGCGCCTTCTCCGCAGTGTTTTGTGCAAAAACAGATTGAGCTAAAAACGCGGGCGTCAAACCCAGTGCCAAGCCATGTTGGAGCAAATGTCTTCTTTGCATAAAGGCTTTCAGCGTGATTGGAGAGAAAAATAATCAGCCATGCTGGCGATTTGCGCATCGCTAAAGCCTTTGCTGATTTGATGCATCACAGTGGCTTTGCGGCTGCCATCTTTGTAGGCCTGCATTTGCTGAATGAAGTACTCGCGGGGCAAACCGGCCAAAGCAGGAACAGCAGACTTTTCAACCGTGCGACCTTCGCTGCCATGGCAGTTGGCGCACATGGCGGCATTGGCGCGTTGGTGAAGTTTTTCCGACTCTTGTGAATAGGCGCTTAAGGTGCAGGTGACTAAGATGCATGCTGCAAGGATTTGATAGAAATTGGGGCGCATAGAGACTTTCTTGATGAAATATAAATGTAACCCTTTTCGGTTCTTATTCTTTTTTGGGGTTGTTCCTAGGTCTTGCCTCTATATTAGCCAGTATGAAATTTTTGATATGTTCAAGCCTATTTTTTCTTCAGACATTGGCTTGGTCTGCAGACTTAACAGTTTCTGCGGCCGCCAGTTTGACGCAGGCTTTTCAAGAAATAGGCGCCCAATTTGAAAAACAAAACCCAGGCACCAAAATCAAATTCAACTTTGGCGCATCGGGGGCACTGATGCAACAAATCGCCAATGGCGCGCCTGTGGATGTGTTTGCCAGTGCCGACACAGACACCATGAACAAAGCAGTGGCCAAAGGCGTGGTTGCGGCGGCTGATGTCAAAGTTTTCACCAGCAACACATTGGTATTGGTTGTTCCCATCCAATCAAAAGCAAACTTACAGCAACTGGCTGATTTAAAAAAACCTGACATCAAGCGCATCGCTATGGGAATACCCGCCAGTGTGCCTGCGGGTCACTATGCCCAAGGCAGTTTGGAGAAAGCCGGACTGTGGATTGATCTGAAAGACAAGATCATCAACACCACCCATGTTAGGCAAGCTTTGGATTATGTTGCGCGTGACGAAGTAGATGCTGGTTTTGTCTATGCCAGCGATGCGCAGTTGATGCAAGACAAGGTGAAGGTGGCATTTCAAGTGGCCACCCCTACGCCCATTCAATACCCGATTGCCAAAGTCAGCTCTGGCCCAAAAGCGGATGCAGCAAATAAATTCATTGCTTTTGTTTTGTCCGGCAGCGCTCAAACCTTATTCAAGAAATACGGTTTCGCCAGCCAATGAGCGAGCCCTCTTAGCGGATGGAACTAATTCTTCATTTTGATTTCGTAACTCAAGTGAAGCACATAATTTGCTGGGCTGCGTTTATGCAAAGGGAGTAGGGTCAAGCGAAGTGCTTGGCGATTATCTAAGTCATGCCTCAGACTTGTTGCGGCCAGCACTGACAGATCGCGGTTGTAACCTTTGTGTCTGTAACCCGTTGCCAACCCCCCTGTGAATGAGATGGCTTGGAAGACGGGGTTGGGTGGTAAAGCCCAATCCCATGTGTAGCCCGCATACACAGATGTATTTCGAATGCTGTTGTGGTAGGCGCCAATCACAAAGTGATTTCTTTCCAGATACAGCCCGGGCGTGGTGTCGTTGTAGTTGCCGCTGTTGTGGTAACTGAAGGCGTGAATACCCAGCGTCGTGCTCTCTTGAGCCACGGCGTTGGTTTGAAAAAGCAAGTGTCCCAGTAGTGCCATGGAAAACGCGGTCCAACTCATTGCAAAGCTCCTTGTTATGTGGAGCTGAAAAGCAAGAGCTGAACCAGTCAGACTGACGCTTATTCGTCAGTCGTTACCAAAAGCTATGTGTTTGTTTTTTGGATGTAGGGATAAGAATTCAAAAGCTGAAAATTTGCTTTTGGAAAGTAAAAAGAGTTTCAGAGTAATTAGCTCAAAGACGCCAGCGGTCGCAATTTAGCTTGATGGGTTTGAATGGCGTCGCTGACCAAAGGCATGAGTTCTGGCGCTTGACCTGCAACAACGGCCTCTATCAAGCGCAGGCGCATACGTGGTTCCCAAAATTTGTGAATATGGGTGGCAATGCCTTCCAGCGCTTCTTGGCGATCAGGGTAAGCAGAAAAAAATGCACCAATTTGATTGGCCATGGAGACAAGGTTTTCTAAATGCATGCTAAGCCTGTAAAGCGATAGGTTGAAGAGTGGTCAAACGCGAGGGGTGGCTGTAAGCCGTGAAACTTTGTTCGCGCACCAAACCCGCCAATGCCAAATTGTGTTGCTGCGCTATATCAACAGCCAAGCGGGTAGGGGCTGAGACCGCGGTTAAAACACCGGCACCGGCCATCACGGTTTTTTGCACCATTTCAAAACTGGCGCGACTGGTGATACACACAAAGCCTTGGGTCATAGGTGTGTGGGCTTTGAGCAAAGCACCGATCAGTTTGTCCAGCGCATTGTGTCTGCCCACATCCTCTCGTAAGAACGCGATGTGACCTTCTAAGTCTGACCAAGCGGCGGCATGGGTGGCGCCGGTTTGCAGTTTCAGCGGTTGCTGTGAACGCATATGTGCATGGGCGCGGTGCATGGCGTCAATATCGATATGCACCTCAGGCGCTTGCGGCAAAGCCAATTTAACTTGGTCCAAACTGTCCGCGCCGCACAAACCACAACCGGTGCGACCCGCCATGCTGCGTCTTCGCTCTTTCAGCCTCGCCTCGGTTTGCGCTGCCACCTCTAGCTGCAACTCAATGCCCTTGGTTTGGTAAATGACCTCGACACCAAAAAGCTGAGATGGGTTCTCGATCAAACCTTCTGTAAAAGAAAACCCCAAGGCGAAGTCTTCTAAATGGAGGGGACTGGCCATCATCACGGCATGTGTGATGCCATTGAAGACCAGCGCCACCGGCACTTCTTCGGCCAAGGCCAATTCAGCGCCAACCGCAGAGGTCACTTGCCCATCACCTCAAAGGTCTCAGTTTTCTGCTGTGCCTTGGCCAGCAAGCCGAGTTGGTCTTTGTTGAAGCGCTGATAGTTTTGTTGCCACTCGGAAGGCTGGCTGACTGCCACGATTTGCACCGCTGTCACTTTGTACTCGGGGCAGTTGGTCGCCCAGTCCGAGGCGTCGGTGGTGATGACGTTGGCACCTGACTCGGGGAAGTGGAAGGTGGTGTAGACCACGCCGGCTTGCATGGCCTCGGTCACGCGTGCGCGCAACACCGTGCGCCCGGCGCGGCTCTCAATGCCTACCCAGTCGTTTTCCTTGATGCCGCGTTCCTCTGCATCATGCGGATGGATATCAAGACGGTCTTCGTCGTGCCACAGGTTGTTAGCGGTGCGCCGAGTTTGGGCCCCCACGTTGTACTGCGACAAAATGCGGCCGGTAGTGAGCAAGAGCGGAAATTTACGCGTGACTTTTTCTTGGCTGGCCACGTACTGTGTGGGGAAGAACTTGCCTTTACCGCGCATAAAGCCGCTGGTATGCATGATGTCCATGCCCGCCTCGGGGGTGTCAGCATTGCAAGGCCACTGCAAGCTGGTGTGCTCGTCAATTTTGGCGTAGCTCACACCAGCAAAGCTTGGGGTGAGTGCGGCAATTTCTTTCATGACTTCTTCGGGGTGCGCATAGTGCATCTCGTAGCCCAGCGCCTTGGCGAGTTTGACCGTGACCTCCCAATCGGCCAATCCTGCCATGGGCGGCATGGCTTGGCGAATACGAGAAATGCGGCGCTCGGCATTGGTGAAGGTGCCGTCTTTTTCCAAGAAAGAAGAACCCGGCAAAAACACATGGGCGTATTTGGCGGTTTCGTTCAAGAAGATGTCTTGCACCACGATGCACTCCATGGCCGACAAGGCTGCAGCCACGTGCTGGGTGTCGGGGTCAGACTGCACAATGTCTTCGCCTTGGCAGTACAAGCCCAAGAAGGAGCCTTCCATGGCGGCATCAAACATATTGGGAATACGCAGGCCAGGTTCGGGGCTGAGGTGCACGCCCCATGCGCCTTCAAACAATGTGCGGGTGGTTGTGTCTGAAATGTGACGGTAGCCTGGCAACTCATGGGGGAAACTGCCCATGTCGCAAGCACCTTGCACATTGTTTTGGCCACGCAAGGGGTTCACACCCACGCCTTCTCTGCCGACCATGCCGCAGGCCATGGACAAGTTGGCAATGCCCATGACCATGGTCGAGCCTTGGGAATGCTCGGTAACGCCCAAGCCGTAATAAATAGCCGAATTGGGGCCAGCGGCATACATGCGTGCAGCAGCTCGTACCTCGGAGGCGGGCACACCGGTCACAGTTTCAAAGGCTTCAGGTGAATTTTCAGGCTTGGAAACAAACTCGCACCATTCGTTGAAGCTCTTGTTGTCGCAACGCGAGGCTACATAGTCTTTGGCGACCAAGCCCTCAGTGACCACCACATGGGCCAAAGAGTTGATGAGTGCCACATTGGTGCCAGGCTTCAAGGCCAAATGGTGTTGGGCTTTCACATGCGGGCTTCTGACCAAGTCAATTTTGCGTGGATCGGCCACGATGAGCTTGGCGCCCTTGCGTAAGCGGCGTTTCATGCGCGAGGCAAACACGGGATGCGCGTCGGTGGGGTTGGCGCCAATCACCAACAACACATCGGCGTGTTCTACCGACTTGAAGGTTTGGGTGCCGGCCGAGGTGCCAAAGGTCAGTCCCAAACCGTAGCCGGTGGGCGAATGACAAACCCGAGCGCAGGTGTCAACGTTGTTGGTGCCAAAAGCGGCACGCACCAACTTTTGTACAAGATAGGTTTCTTCGTTGGTACAGCGCGAAGAAGTGATGCCGCCCACCGAATCTTTGCCATGCTTGGCTTGAATGCGCTTGAATTCAGACGCCGCATGGTTGATGGCCTCGTCCCAGCTGACTTCTTGCCATGGGTCGGTGATCTTGGCGCGAATCATGGGCTGGGTGATGCGGTCTTGGTGAGTGGCGTAGCCCCAGGCAAAACGGCCTTTCACACAAGAATGACCTTCGTTGGCTTTGCCGTCTTTCCAAGGCACCATGCGTACCACGGTGTTGCCCTTCATCTCGGCTTTGAAGCCGCAACCCACACCGCAGTAGGCGCAGGTGGTGATCAGGCTGTGCTCGGGTTGGCCAAGTTCGATGATGGATTTTTCTTGCAGCGTGGCGGTGGGGCAGGCCTCGACGCAAGCACCACAAGACACGCATTCGCTGTCCATGAAAGGCTGGTCTTGACCGGCAGAAACACGGCTCTCAAAGCCTCGTCCTGAGATGGTGAGGGCAAAGGTGCCTTGGGTTTCTTCGCAGGCACGTACGCAGCGGTTGCACACAATGCACTTGCTGGGGTCGTAAGTGAAATACGGGTTGGACTCGTCTTTCTTCATGTCGCAATGGTGGTCGCCCGCTTGCGCGCCTACACCGTAACGCACATTGCGCAAGCCAGTGACACCGGCCATGTCTTGCAACTCGCAGTTGCCATTGGCGCTGCAGGTCAGGCAGTCCAGCGGATGGTCGGAGATGTACAACTCCATCACGCCTTTGCGCAGGTCTTGCAACTTGGGGGTCTGGGTGCGTACCACCATGCCGGCCTCAGCAGGCGTGGTGCAAGAAGCAGGAAAGCCTTTGCGACCCTCGACTTCCACCAAACACAAACGGCATGAGCCAAACGGCTCCAAGCTGTCGGTGGCGCAAAGTTTGGGCACTTGAATGCCTGCTTCAACCGCGGCGCGCATCAGCGAAGTGCCTTTGGGCACGCTCACTGAGTAGCCGTCAATCTCGAGTTGAACGGTTTGGTCCGAGGTACGCGCTGGCGTGCCGTGATCGCGCTCTTGTTTCAAAAACATCAGCATGGTGTTTCCTTTCAGTGAGCCGTTGCAACCGCGGGTGCAAGGCCAAAGTCTTCGGGGTAATGGTTGAGAGCCGATAGCACGGGGTAGGGGGTCATGCCGCCCATGGCGCACAAACTGCCATGTAACATGGTGTCGCACAGGTCGCGCAGCAAATGCACTTGTTGCTCTTTGTTCGATGCCGTGCCAATGCGGTCTATGGTTTCCATGCCACGTGTCGAGCCAATGCGACAAGGCGTGCATTTGCCGCAACTCTCTATGGCACAAAACTCCATGGCGTAACGGGCCAACTTGGCCATATTGGCGCGCTCGTCGTGCACCACAATGCCGCCGTGGCCCACCACCGCGCCCATGGCAGCGTAAGTTTCGTAATCCAAAGGCACATCCCATTGGGATTCAGGCACATAAGCCCCCAAAGGGCCGCCGACTTGCACCGCTTTGATGGGCCTGCCACTGCGGCTGCCACCGCCAAAATCAAACAGCAGTTCGCGCAGGGTTAAACCAAAAGCACGTTCAACCAAACCGCCTTGCAAGATGTTGCCGCTGAGTTGGAATGGCAAGGTGCCAGTGGAGCGGCCCACGCCAAAGTCTTTGTAAAAGGCCGCACCCTTGGCCATGATGATGGGCACACTGGCCAAGGTGATGACGTTGTTGATGACCGTGGGTTGGCCAAACAAACCTTCAAGCGCCGGCAGCGGTGGCTTGGCACGCACCACGCCACGCTTGCCCTCAATGCTCTCCAGCATGGCGGTTTCTTCACCACATACATAAGAGCCTGCGGCTTTGCGTACATGCAAATGAAAGGCTTGACCGCTGCCCAGCACATTGCTGCCCAAATAGCCGGCTGACTCGGCCAAGGCGATGGCGGTGTTCATCGTAGAAATGGCGTGCGGGTATTCTGAGCGGATGTAGATATAGCCTTGGGTAGCGCCAGCCGCCAAGCCCGCGATCGCCATGCCTTCAATCAGCATAAAGGGGTCGCCCTCCATGGTCATGCGATCGGAAAATGTTCCCGAGTCACCTTCGTCGGCGTTGCAGACCACGTACTTTTGCGCCGCTGTGGTGGCACGCACGGTGCGCCATTTGATGCCAGCGGGAAAGGCCGCGCCACCGCGACCGCGCAGGCCAGAGTCGAGCAATGTTTGCACCACCGCATCGCCTTGCATGGCAACTGCATTTTTCAAACCCACCCAGCCACCATGTGCCGCGTAATCGTCCAAAGACAAAGGACGGGTCACGCCCATGCGGGCGAAGGTGAGGCGTTGTTGCTTGGCCAAATAAGGAATGGCCTCGGTCAGTCCCAAGCACAGTGGGTGCTTTGCGCCTTGCAAAAAATCCGCCTCAAACAGCGAGGGCACATCTTCAAAAGCCACAGGCCCATAAGCCACACGACCTTGCGGTGTCAGCACTTCCACCAAGGGTTCAAGCCAAAACAGGCCACGCGAGCTGTTGCGCTGCACATCAATTGCTAAGCCACGCGCAGCCGCCTCTTTGTGAATCGCGTCCACCACTTCATCGGCACCGGCAGCCAATGCAGCAGAATCGCAGGGAACAAAAATCGTGATGCTCATGCTGCTGTCTCCAAGCTTTGTACCAAGCGGGTCAGCTTGGCTTCGTTGACGCGGGCATGCAATTTGTCGCCAATCTGTACCGCTGGCGAGCTGGCGCACAGTCCCAAGCAATACACCGGCTCCAAAGAGAACATGCCGTTAGCGCTGTTTTCATGGGCTTTGCAACCCAGCAGTTTTTCAGCCAAGGCCCACAACTCCTCGCCGCCGCAAGACTGACAAGCTTCTGCGCGGCACACTTGAATCACGTGTTTGCCAGGCGCGGTGCTGCGAAAGTGGTGGTAATAGGTGATGACGCCGTGCACTTCTGCGCGTGTGAGGTTAAGCCCCTCGGCGATAGAAGCCACACTGCTTGCAGGAATGAACCCAAGCTGGTCTTGTATGTCGTGCAACAGTGGCAACAAAGAGCCCGCTTGTCCAGCGTGGTTTTGCACCAGTTGGTCAATCAGTTCCTGCTGAGAAAAAGCTTGGGTTGATTCCATACATCCATCAATTAAAAAATTTGCCCACGCTCAAGAGCGTGCGATAAATACCCCACACCAGTGGAATACCCACTGCTGTCCACGCCAGCGCCACCCACAAGGGGTTGGTTTGGCTGACACCGCCATGTGCGCTTCCTACTTCAGAGGCGCTGGCTTTTTCATGCGCAAGTTTCTTCTCGGCAGCCAGTTCTTCGGCGGTCATGAAGTGTTTGGCGGCCACCGGTTTGATCATCAGGTTGGCAATCAAACCCACCACCAGCATGCCCACCAAAATAAACATGGTTTGGTTGTAAACCTGCTCACGGGGGATGCCCAAACCGAGTTGGTAGTCGCGCATGTAATTGACCACCACGGGGCCCAAGATGCCTGCTGTGGCCCAAGCGGTCAGCAAGCGACCGTGGATAGCGCCCACCATTTGCGTGCCAAACAAATCGGCCAAATAAGCGGGTACCGTGGCAAAACCGCCGCCATACATGCTCAAGATGATGCAAAACGCCGCCACAAACAGCATTTTGTTGCCTGCCATGGCACTTGCTGGCACAGAAGCGTACAAAGCAGCGCCAAGCACAAAGAAGATGATGTAGGTGAGTTTGCGTCCCAGTTTGTCAGACAAGCTGGCCCAAAAGAAGCGTCCGCCAATGTTGAACAAGCTGAGCAAGGCAGTAAAGCCTGCCGCAATACCGGCAATGGTGGTCAGTTGTGTCTTGTCAAGGTCGATAAACTTGGCCTCGATGCCCATCAAGGCGCCGCCAAAAACTTCTTGCAACATGGGGCTGGCCATACCGATCACGCCGATACCGGCTGACACATTCATGCACAACACCACCCAGACCATCCAAAACTG
>Ga0209550_10000840_pt1 | contig 29475 bp, 27 predicted proteins | sample LauGreSuBDMM15SN_2_FD_187567 | JGI IMG/M metagenome (GOLD analysis project Ga0209550, IMG submission 187567) | Freshwater lake microbial communities from Lake Michigan, USA - Su13.BD.MM15.SN (SPAdes) (version 5) | ecosystem: Environmental > Aquatic > Freshwater > Lake | place: Lake Michigan... | reverse complement strand
GTAACACAAGGAGAAAATGTGAAATCACTTCGTATGATTAAGCGATAAACATTGTTTTATAATAATGCAAAAGCCCCTTCGGAAACGGAGGGGCTTTTTTTTAATTAATAATTAATAATTAATAATTAATAATTGGTGAAGGATACTAAGAACGGCTGTCAGCTGACAGCTTTTAGCTCTTTGCCACGAATGCACGAATTAAATTGATTCGGGTAAACTATTCTAGTATTTGTGGTTTTAGATAATAAGAGGAGGAAGCCCGGTGGGCTTCAGGTATTTTTGAGCTTTAGCTCATAAGGTAAATTTGGGATTAACTACGTTGAGCCCAGATGGGGGAGCCGGAACAAAGAAAATCAAACTTGTTTTCCACAAGTTTATTTTTTTATGAATATAGCTTTACGAAAGTAAACTTTCGACACCTTTAATCATAAAAAAAACCGAAACTATAGTTTCGGTTTTCTTTGTGGGCGATGAGGGATTCGAACCCCCGACCCTCTGGGTGTAAACCAGATGCTCTGAACCAACTGAGCTAATCGCCCTTGCACAATCAATTACTAACGTAGTGTAGATTGCGAGTGCAAATATAAGGGAGTTTTCGGTTTGTGCAAACAAAAGGATAAAAAAAATTATAAAATTTCAGCGACTACAAAAGTGCTTCCCCCAATGTAGATAAAGTCAGTAATGGCGGCATTTGCACGAGCTGCGGCATAAGCGGTAGAAACCGAATTGTATACTTGCCCAATGAGGCCATACTGTGCAGCTTTTGCAGCCAAAATTTCGGTAGCAAGTCCGCGAGGCAAATCGGGTTTGCAAAAATAATAGTGGGCATTTTTGGGAAACAAGGGCAAAATTCCGTCGAGGTCTTTGTCATTCACCACGCCAATAACTAGGTGCAATGCAGTAAACGTTTCCTCTTTTAGTTGTTGCATCACCTCGGCCAATCCATCACAATTGTGTGCTGTATCGGCTATAATTTTAGGATCGGTCCCCAGTTGTTGCCAACGGCCCTGTAGTCCTGTGTTGGTAACCACATTCAAAAATCCTTGGGCGATGGCTTGTTCGGGAATTGCAAAATAATTTTGGACTTGCAGGACACGAATGGCTGATAAGGCCGTTTTGGTATTGTGTTTTTGGTAATTGCCCAACAGTGCACATACGGAAGGTATTTCTGTTGAATCGGCAGCAAAAAAAATAGGGGCGTTTTCGCAGCTGGCTTTTTCTAGAAAAACTGCTCGGGTTTCGGGAGTGTATTGGCCAATAATCACCGGGATATTTGCTTTGATAATCCCTGCTTTTTCCCCTGCAATTGCGGTCAAGCTATTACCCAAAAACGCGGTATGATCTAGCCCAATAGTGGTAATTACCGATAGGAGTGGAGTAATAATATTTGTGGCATCCAATCGGCCGCCCATGCCCACTTCCATAATTGCCACTTCTACTTTATTGTCGGCAAAATACTGCAAGGCCAAACCCACTGTCATTTCAAAAAAACTCAGGTCATGTTGCTCAAAAAATAATTGGTGTTTGGCTACAAAATCAGTAACGTAGGATTTTTCAATGCATTCGCCATTTATTTTGATGCGCTCCCGAAAATCCTTTAGGTGCGGAGAAGTGTACAAGCCTACTTTATATCCGGCTTCTTGTAATACCGAGGCCAACAGATGCGAAGTTGATCCTTTGCCGTTGGTACCTGCTACATGTAAGCAGCACAATTTTTTTTCGGGATTTCCCAAGTATTCTGCCAAAAGCAAGGTATTACTCAAGTCGGCTTTGTAGGCGATGGCCCCTTGTTGCTGGTACATGGGGAGCTGCGCAAATAGCCAATTCACCGTTTCTTGGTAATTCATGGGTGTAGACTATTCGGTAAGGTTGAAGCTGTAGATAATTTTACCCACTTGTTTTGCTGGTGCGGCCGCATCGGCTTGCCATTTGGTATTCATGGCGGCAATTTTTGCTTGTTCTAGTAAACATTTGGCTGCGTTGGTGGTGCCGCGTATGCCCGGATTGGCCGATATTACGCTTCCGTTTTGATCTACCGAAATTTGCACGACTACAATGCCTTGTTCGTTGCAGGTATAATTGGGTTTGGGTTTATTGAGTGCTTTTCGATTGCCCAATTGGTAATTGCCGTTGCCATTTCCGCTGCCATTTCCCGATCCACTGCCGTAGCCACTTCCGGTCCCAATGCCTTGGCCACTTCCGTTTCCGCCTCCACTGCCTGTCCCTGTTCCGCCGCCACCGTTATAGCCGGTTGCGTTTTTATCACCGTTATTTTTCCCTTTGTTGCCGGCTGTTTTGTCGTTGCCATCGCCCGAATTAGAGCCATTGAGCATACTCGATAGGGCGTCAACTGTCGATTTGGAAGGTTTGGGTTCGGTTTTGACTACTGGTTTGGGTTCAGTATTTTTTTTTGGTTTGTCGGCCGTTTTGGTTTCGGGAACCACCGCCGATTCTAGGGCATTTTCTTGCGTTAAAATTTCGTCTTCGGTCACTTCTTCTGGAGTTGCTTGGGGGGGTGTAACGGCTTCTGTCGAAGTGAAATTATCGCCTGAGCCAAACTCGCTATCGCCAAAATTTACGGCTACTTCTCCACCGCCGCCACCGCCTTCTAGTAGAGAAATCGGAGTGCTGTTAGAAAATTTCAAAAGGTAAAATAGCAGAAAAACCAGCGCAAACAATAGGCTGGTGAGTAAAATCGATTTTTTTTTATTAGATAGTTCGGGAAGCGCCGCCATGTGACTCATTTATTTGAAAACGAAAGTAACCAAAAAAAATTGTTTTCACTCATCTATTCGTCTCTCATCTCATAATCTCTCATCCAAACAAATATCCTGCACAATGATCTTTACTCGCCCCCGTCACCGAATGCAACACATTGATCTCATTGCGCAGACGCAGCACGCCCAATAGCCCAAAAATTAAGGCCTCTTTGAATTCGATAGCTTTTTTATTGGGAATCACCACGTGTACATGGGGTAAATACTGTTGGATGCGCGCCACCAAAAAGTCATTGTAGGCTCCTCCACCGGTGATCAATAAACTGCCTGATTTTTCGGGAAGTGCCGCTGCAATTTGATAGGCCACATGTTCGGTAAAACTGTGCATTTTGCTGGCTGTGTCGATGGCATAGGATTCAATCAAAGGCAAAACGATTGTTTTTACATACTCAAATCCCAATGATTTGGGTGGTTCCTGATGGAAATAGGGAAGGGCATTCAAGCCATCAACCAGCGGCAAATGTACTTTCCCAGATTTTGCAAATGCTCCTCGGTCATCAAAATCCCAACCTTGCTGCTGTGCATAAAAATTGAGCACGGTATTCACAGCCGAGATGTCAAAAGCCAATCGTTGGCCAGCTTGTTCATAGGAAATATTCGAAAAACCACCCAAGTTTAAGCAATAGGTGTAGGCACTAAATAGAAACCGATCGCCAATAGGCACAAGTGGTGCGCCCTGTCCGCCCAATTGTACATCTTGCACCCTGAAATCACAAACCACTTTTTGTTGGCAATACTCGGCGAGTTCGGGCAAGTTGCCTATTTGCAAAGTAAAGCCGTTTTGGGGCTGATGCAAAATAGTGTGCCCGTGCGAACAAACGGCATCGATTGATTCAAGTGAATGTGTGGCAATAAAATCAAAAATGGTTTGGCCCAGCAATTGGGTATACTCCACATTCAGTTCTATTAATGCTTCATCTGAAAAATCTACGGCTTTTTGCAAGCGATTTATCCAGGCTGAAGTATAGGGAATAGTGGCCGTAGCGCCAATTTCAAATTGCCAACTTCCACGCACTAAGGTAAATGCCAATTGCGCCAAATCAATTCCGTCTAGGGAAGTGCCCGACATTACTCCGATAACGTTATAGTTTTGTGGGGTCATGGGCAAATTTGTCTTTTCTGAAATTGATTTTTTGATAATTAATAGCTACTTTTGATTGCCAAATTTAAAAAAAGTACAACCATTATCCCGTATTATTATGGATTTTAATCTGACCGAAGAACACCTCATGATTCAACAAGCGGCGCGTGATTTTGCTCAAACCGAATTACTGCCTGGCGTAATAGAACGCGACGAATTCTCTAAATTTCCCACCGAGCAGGTGCAGAAAATGGCCGAGCTTGGATTTATGGGCATGATGGTTGATCCACAATACGGTGGATCTGGCTTGGACAGCGTTTCTTATGTATTGGCCATGACCGAGATTGCCAAAATAGATGCCTCGGCAGCGGTAATCATGTCGGTAAACAATTCCTTGGTTTGTGCCGGAATTGAAAAATATTGCAGCGAAGAACAAAAACAAAAATACCTAGTGCCTTTGGCCACGGGAGCGGTAATTGGCGCTTTTTGCTTGTCAGAGCCCGAAGCTGGATCGGATGCCACCTCCCAAAAAACAACCGCCATCGATAAAGGCGACCATTACCTATTAAATGGAACCAAAAACTGGATTACCAACGGATCTTCTGCTTCTACCTATATTGTGATTGCTCAAACTGATGTGGAGAAAGGCCACAAAGGAATCAATGCGTTTATCGTAGAAAAAGGATGGGCCGGTTTTGCAATTGGTTTGAAAGAAAAGAAAATGGGAATCCGCGGATCAGATACGCATTCCTTGATGTTTACTGATGTAAAAGTGCCGAAAGAAAACCGCATCGGTGCCGATGGATTTGGCTTCAATTTTGCCATGTCGGTGCTCAATGGCGGCCGCATCGGAATTGCCTCACAAGCACTCGGAATTGCTACTGGAGCCTACGAATTGGCTTTACAATATTCGCAAGACCGAAAAGCCTTTGGCAAAGAAATTTTCAAACACCAAGCCATTGCCTTCAAATTGGCCGACATGGCCACATCAATTACAGCGGCGCGCATGCTTTGTCTAAAAGCTGCCTCCGAAAAAGACGAAGGCAAAGACATTTCGCAATCAGGTGCGATGGCCAAATTATTTTCATCCCAAACCGCAATGGACGTGACTATAGAAGCGGTACAGATACACGGAGGAAATGGCTATGTAGCCGAATACCACGTGGAGCGCATGATGCGGGATGCCAAAATTACCCAGATCTATGAGGGTACTTCTGAGATTCAAAAAATTGTCATTTCCCGTTCGCTACTCAACTAAATTCAGCAAGAAAAAGGCCTCTTTTTTTGCGTTTATCCTGCTGCCATAGGCGAAAAAGTCTACCTTGATATTCCACTCAGCAATCCGCATGCGGTGGCGTTAACCCAACACTACCAAACCCAAGCGATGTTTGAGTGTGGTCGAATGTACCGCGGTGCAGCACCAGAAATTCCAATTGATCAAGTATACGGCATCACTACTTTTGAACTCGGCTGAATGCATCTTAATTACGCCAAATAAATTCTTGGATTTTTAATACCTTTGGCGCTCAACATTAGGCTATGAAACACATCATTGTAACAGGAACTTCCAGAGGAATAGGCCATGAAATCGCCTTGCATTTGGCCCAAGCCGGTCATCAGGTATTGGCTTTATCGCGAACCATTGCGCCCAGTTTATTGGGACACGATCGCATTACCAATTTGGCCGTTGATTTAACCCAAGCCAAGGATTTGGAATTGGTAAACCAATTTTTGAAATCAACGTGGACCCAAGTAGATGCGCTGATCCACAATGCGGGAGCTATTACTGTTCAGCCCTTTTCAACGATTTCCCCTTCCGATTTTGAAGCTGTTTACCGTGTTAACGTATTTGCCGTGGCCCAACTCACCCAATGTGTGTTGCCCTTTCTTCAGAAAGGCAGTCACGTGGTGACCATCAGTTCGATGGGCGGCATACAAGGCAGTATGAAATTCCCAGGCTTGGCAGCTTATACTTCTAGTAAAGCGGCGGTAATTGGGTTGTCGGAGTTGTTGGCCGAAGAATACAAAGAAGCGGGAATTGCCTTTAACGTATTGGCCATCGGCGCGGTGCAAACCGAAATGTTGGCTACTGCGTTCCCCGGGTACCAAGCACCTTTGCAGCCCAAAGAAATGGCCGAATACATTGTGCAATTTGCCTTAACCGGACACACGTTCTACAACGGAAAGGTGTTGCAAGTATCTTCATCCACACCCTAGTTTTCTCTCGAGATGAGTGAAACCCTTCAAAAATATTTGCCCGAACACGCTGTCAATTCGGTATTTGAGTTGATTGTCGCCAATGGGGTGCATTTAAAAATCGTAAACGAACGCGTGACTCGTCATGGCGATTACCGCAAAGGTGTTTCTGGAAAGCATGAAGTGACGGTGAATGCCAACCTCAATAAGTACCGTTTTTTAATCACACTCATACACGAAATAGCCCATTTGGTGGCCTTCGAGAAGTATGGCCGTTTCATCAAACCACATGGCGACGAATGGAAAATGGTGTTTCAGCGTTTGATGGTTCCTTACATTCGTCCCGAGATATTTCCGCAAAGCATTTTGCCTTTGGTAGCCAATCATTTCAAAAACCCCACAGCCAGCAGCGATACCGATGCCCGATTGGCCTTTGCCTTGAAACAATTTGACGAACGCAAAGCCGATATTCACTTCATGCACGAAGTGCCTAGCGGTAGTTTTTTTCGCATTAAAAATGGACGAGTTTTTCAAAAAAAAGGTCTGCGGGTTAAACGCTACGAATGCTTGGAGGTGAAAACCGGGAAATTGTATTTGTTTAACGCCAACGCCGAAGTAGAAATTATCCCAGGTTAACGGTAATTTAAAGTCAAATTCCTGCCCAAAGCGATTTAATAAATATATTTGCGGGACTTTATTTACAACCCATTTTCAACAATTTAGAGCGCAGTTACATGAACAAAAATTATTATGCCGTGTTAATGGCAGGCGGAGTAGGATCACGGTTTTGGCCGGTGAGTACCACCGAATTTCCGAAACAATTTCACGACATGTTGGGCTGCGGCTCCACCTTGTTGCAAAAAACATTTTCCCGCTTGGTCCAATTGATACCAGCCGAGAATATTCTAATACTCACCAACGAAAAATACAACGACATTGTGTTGGCCCAATTGCCCGAAGTGAGGCAAGAACAGGTGTTGTTAGAACCCGCGATGCGCAATACGGCTCCTTGTATTTTGTATGCGGCCTTAAAAATTAAAAAACAAAACCCAAATGCCGTAATGGTAGTGGCACCCAGTGATCACTGGATTGAAGATGAACGCGCTTTTACTCAAAACTTGCAACAGTGTTTTGATTTTTGCGCCAAAGAAAACGCCTTACTCACCTTGGGGATTCAGCCCACCTTTCCCAACACCGGTTTTGGCTATATCGAATTTGATAAACAAGACAAAAATCCCATTAAAAAAGTAAATCAATTTCGGGAAAAACCCGATTACGAAACCGCCAAGTTGTTTTTGGCCAGCGGCAATTTTTTATGGAATGGCGGAATTTTTATTTGGAGTGTACAAGCTATAACAGCTGCGTTTGAAGCCCATCAACCGGACATGTTTAGTTTGTTTATGCAAGGGTGGCCAACCTATTCTACGGCAGATGAAGCCGCATTTATTGCCACGCAGTATGCCCAGGCCGACAATGTTTCGATTGATTATGCTGTAATGGAATCGGCCCCAAATGTCTATGTGTTGCCCGCTACATTTGATTGGAATGATTTAGGTACTTGGGGATCCTTGCACGAAAAATTGGACAAAGACGCGCACAACAATGCCGTGGTGAATGCAACCGTGTTGTTGCAAAACACCTCGAGCAACATCATTAGTACTGCCAAAGACAAGTTGGTGATAATTGACGGCTTACACGATTTTATCGTAGTCGATAAAGACAATGTGTTGCTCATTTATCCCAAAGGCAAAGAGCAAGAAATCAAAGGTATTGTGGCGCAATTGCCCAAATAAAATTGGTTTTTTGCAATGAAAGGATTTTGTGTTGTTTGTTTTTGTGTTTTAGGTTTGCAAATTGGAGTTGCTCAATCTACCGCTTTAGGCACTTGGAATAGTATAAACCTCAAATATAATCAAACAGAGCGCCTCAGTTTTTTTGCTGAAGCTCAACTTCGATCCTTAGCATTTTATGATCAGTTTCATTATTATGAATACAAAGCAGCTGTAAACTATAAACTACACAAAGCGGTTCGACTCACGCTTGGCGCAGGAAGCTATCAAACCTACAAAGCAGGAGGAAATTTTGTGCTTCCCAAAAATAAAGATGAATTTAGGTTGTGGCCTCAACTGAGTTTGATACAATCTATCGGTTCTATCAAAGTTGAACAGCGTTATCGTGCCGAATTTCGGTGTGCAAGTGCCGGTTTTCGCAACAGATTCCGCTACCGATTGGGCGTTTCCTATCCATTTGGAAAAGATTCAAAAGGGTATAAACCGTATCAGTTAAATTTGTCGAATGAACTTTTTTTTACCGACACCCAACCGTATTTTGAACGCAACCGATTACAACTAACAGGTAGTTATTTCTTATCTAAACAAGCGTCGTATCAAGTAGGGATTTTACGTCAGTTTGATTATAAAATAAACGACGAAACCGGGAAAGATTTTTTTGTGATTGGGTATTACTTTGAGATTTTTCGAAACAATTCAACCAAATCAGTCGAAGTGGATCAGAACATGAAAGACAATTAGCCTTTCAAATAAGCCTCCCGCACTTTTTTGAACAAATTTGACGAGTACACAAAGTCAACAACAGCTTGGTTGTCCGTATGAAAAATTTCATCTTTTGTCCCCTGCCAAGCTTTCAATCCGTCTTTCAGAAAGACAATATTTTCACCAATTTCCATCACCGAATTCATATCGTGCGAATTGATTACCGTGGTAATGTTGTATTCTTCGGTAATTTCTTTAATTAAATTATCAATTACGATTGACGTTTTTGGATCCAAGCCCGAGTTGGGTTCGTCGCAAAACAAGTATTTTGGATTGTTCACTATGGCGCGCGCAATAGCCACTCGTTTTTGCATTCCTCCAGAAATTTCAGAGGGAAGTTTGGTGTGCGCATCGACCAAGTTCACCCGATTCAATACAAAATTTACCCGTTCTTGTATCTCGGCTTTGGTTTTGTTGGTAAACATTTTGAGCGGAAATCCCACGTTTTCTTCTACTGTCATCGAATCAAACAATGCGCTTCCTTGAAACACCATTCCAATCTCGGTGCGCAATTCGCGCTTTTCATTGGCCGAAAGATTCGAATAAATGCGGCCGTCAAACGAAATGGTGCCTTTTTCGGGCGTGTGAATACCCAATAAACTTTTGAGCAAAACGGTTTTTCCAGATCCACTTTGTCCAATTATTAAGTTGGTTTTCCCAGTTTCAAATACGGTTGAAATGCCCTTCAATACTTTGGAATCGCCAAACGATTTCTCTACGTTTTTTACTTCGATCATGAGGTTAGCAGCATTTGGGTGAGAATGTAGTTCATTAAAATAATCGTCACCGATGTCCATACAAACGAAACGGTACTCGCTTTTCCTACTTCGAGGGCGCCGCCTTTCATGTAATACCCATGAAAAGAGGGTATAGTCGCTAAGAGTATGCCAAACACAAACGTTTTGATAAAGGCATAGACAATATGAAACGGGATAAATTGTTGTTGTAAACCACTTGCAAAATCTGAACTAGAAGCAAATCCACCATATACGGCGGCAACCCAGCCACCAAAAATGCCCAAAAACATACTGATGCTAATTAAAAAAGGGTAGAGAAGTAAGGCCATTAGTTTGGGAAACACCAAGTAATTTATTGAGTTGACACCCATCACTTCGAGGGCATCAATTTGCTCGGTTACGCGCATGGTTCCGATGCTTGAGGTAATAAACGATCCCATTTTTCCCGCCATAATTATCGAGATAAAGGTGGGTGCAAATTCTAAAATAACCGACTGACGTGTGGCAAATCCAATCAATGATTTTGGAATTATGGGGTTGTTGAGGTTTAAGGCTGTTTGAATTGAAACAACACCGCCCACAAAAAAGGAGATGAAAGCCACAATACCCAATGACCCGATAATCAAGTCGTCTATTTCTTTCAGGATGAGCACTTTCATTACTGACCATTTGGTGGGTTTCCTGAATATTTCAATCCACATTAAGGCGTATTTTCCAATTTGCGAGAGATAGCGAAGAAGCATCATAGCGGTTAAGTGGTTTTAACAAGTTTTTGTTTCATTTTTTGCCAACGGTATTCGCGAATAAATTTGGCTTGTACTGGACTAACCAATAGGGGTTTTCTAGCCCAAAGTGCTTGGCAAAAGCCCAGCATATAATCGATAAATAAGCTTGGTTTCTTTTTCATAAAAGCCAATTTGGCCGAGGAAACACACGTGATAATAAATCCGTAACCCAAGCTGTAGAACGCTTCGCCTTGTTTGAACCGCGCTTTGTTGTTGTAATTGGCGCCGGTGGGTTTCAGGTGTTTTACCTGTAATCGCGCATCGGTAACAACTTTCCATCCGTAGAAATGACAAAGCAATTCGTCTACGGTATCCCAACCCATGGCTGGTTTTAATCCGCCAATTTCCTCAAAACAAGCTCGGCGATAGGCTTTGAATGCGCCGCGTATGTGGTCTTTATCGGTTAAATTTTCGAGGACCCATTCGCCTTTTTCGTTTTCGATGTAGGCAAATCCTCCTACCATACCGATGCCCATGTCGTCGTCAAAGTGTTCCAAAATGGTCTCAAAATAATCCACCGGCAAAATCAAGTCGGCATCCAATTTCACCACAATATCAAAGTCCTTTCCTAAGGTGTCAAACCCTACTTGAAAGGCGCGTATTACTTTGCTGCCAGGCAAATGTTCGGCGTCGGATATAGTATTTATCAAAGAAATGTAGCCGTATTTTTGGGAAAATTCTTGTACAATTTCAGCGGTAGTGTCGGTCGAATTGTCATTTACCACAATCACTTTATAAGGTAAATACGTCTGATCTACCAAGGATTGCAGGGTGAGTCCAACAAATTGGGCTTCATTATGGGCAGGAATAACGACAACGTATTTTAGGTTCATGGCGTTGTTTTTTCGGCGTAGACAATATAATAACGGTTGGTGAAATAGCGGAGTAATGGGCGAAATCCAATTTTTTTGACTGGATGGGTAAATTGCTCGCGAGCGATTATTTTCCAGCCTGTTTTTTCGAGTAGCCAATCCAATTGCCAGTCTTCAAATTCGTGGTAGTGTCGGTCCCAAGGATCCGTTTTACTGCGGTAGGCCGGCGAAAACCAAAGGCGCATCGGAATCGAAATGAGCAATTTGTTTGCCTGTATGGATTGTAAAATCGTAAACGGATTGAGTAAATGCTCAAATATTTCAAAGGCGGTTACAACCTCGGCCTTGTTTTGTTGTAAAGCAGTTTGATCTACATCTAGGTCTTCGCCTGATGTGTTGCTCACCGTATATCCTTCTTTGCGCATGATTTTTGAAAACGGGTTGTCTACACCCAAATCCAAAATGGTTTCGCTTGGCGAGATGTGCTGTTTTAAAAAGGTTAAGGTGCGTTGAAATCGCTTACTGGGATAGGTGTTTTCGTACATGAGTTAGGCGGTTGAATCGGTCGGTAAATATACAAAGAAAACTAGTTTGGCTTTGTTTTTTTGCCCCAGCTTTTCCTGCAGTAAAGGCCTAATGTTTATAGACAAATGCGTTGATGTTCATGCCGGCGCCTACTGAGGCAAAGAGTAAAATATCGCCTTTGTGCAGGGTTTGGCCCTCAAATTTTCCTTGCAATAATAAATCATAAAGTGTAGGAATGGTGGCCACGCTGCTGTTGCCCAAAAACGAAATACTCATGGGCATAATGCCTTCGGGTGTTGTTTCGTTGTATAATTTATAGAAGCGATTCACAATGGCTTCGTCCATTTTTTCGTTGGCTTGGTGAATCAATATTTTCTTAATGTCTTTGATGTGAATTCCCGATTTATCGACACATTCTTTCATGGCTTGCGGCACGCGGCTGAGTGCAAACTCATAAATTTTTCTCCCGTGCATTTTTATATACCGCACATTAGAATCCAATTCGGAATTGAAGGAGTTACCAAAATATAAATAATTGGCTTCGTCGCTGGCATAGGTGGCACTCTCAAAAGAGAGTAAGCCATCGTGATCATCACAGGCTTCTAATACAGCAGCTCCGGAGCCATCGGCATAAATCATGCTATCGCGATCATGAATGTCAACTACGCGAGAAAGGGTTTCGGCGCCAATTACCAAGCATTTTTTGGCCATGCCCGATTTGATGAGCGCATTGGCTTGCAATACGCCTTCTATCCAGCCGGGGCATCCAAACAATATATCATAGGCGACACATTTGGGGTTCTGAATTTTTAGGTTGTGTTTTACGCGGGTAGCCAAGCTGGGTAACATATCCGATTGGATGGTATTGGGTTTCACGTCCCCAAAGTTGTGGGCAACGATAATGTAGTTTAATGTTTCTGGATCAATTTGGGCATTTTCGATCGCTTTTTGAGCAGCAAAAAAGGCCAAATCGGATGAGCATAAATCAGCAGGAGCATAGCGGCGTTCACCAATTCCGGTGATGCTTTTAAATTTCCCAATCACCACTTCGTTTGAATAGGCAAAAGCGGAGCCATCTTCATTAAAAAAAGTGTGCTGATTGAAATCGGTATTTTTTACTACTTGGGTGGGAATATAACTTCCGATGCCGGTTATCTTGATGTTCATTTTGTTAAGCGAATGTTAACCGAATTTAGCAATTAAATTGGAATGCGATTGAAGAAATAGATGTTTTTCATCTATTATTGCGAATTGCGCAACATTCAAATAAACTTGCTGCGTATAATGTAATTATTTCTTGTTTTCTTGGGCTATTTTAATTTGCATCACCGTAGCCAAATTCAAAGCCTGTGTTTTCATACGCTCGCAGTTGAATCCCTGAAAATGGGCATCAATGGCCGCATAAAAATGAGTGATCCAAATGGTAAATAGTTCAGGTGTCAAGGCTGATTTGTGGTGCACATCCAGGTGAATTTGCGTCAAGTTTTTGTAATACCCGCCCGTTCCCAAAAGCGCTTGTGACCAAAAAGTAACTAGAATTGGCAAATGTTCCTCCAATTGAATTTTTACAACTTCCGTAAATACATAACTAATGTGTGTATCGGCAAGTAGATAGTCATAAAACGTGGCGACAATTTTATGAATGTCTTCGGGAGTTTCAAGGTCTTTCATCGGTAGAAAATAAAAGCCCTCTAGATCACTAAAGGGCTTTGCATATTAGGTATAGGCTTCAATTGGTGCACAGGAGCAAACCAAGTTTCGGTCGCCATAGGCATCGTCAGCTCGGCGCACCGTTGGCCAAAATTTGTTCAGTTTGATGTAGTCCAACGGAAATGCAGCTGCTTCTCTAGAGTATGGAAAATCCCAAGAATCGGCGGTGACCATGCTCAAGGTATGCGGAGAATTTTTGAGCACATTGTTTGGATTTTCAGCAGTTGCGGCTTCAATTTCTTTTCGAATAGAAATCATCGCATCACAAAAACGGTCCAATTCGGCGAGGTCTTCGCTTTCGGTGGGCTCAATCATCAGTGTGCCGGCCACAGGAAAGGAAACCGTTGGGGCATGGAAACCATAATCCATCAAACGCTTGGCAATGTCGGTCACTTCGATGCCTTTTTGTTTAAACGGACGACACTCCAAAATCATTTCGTGAGCAGCACGTCCCATTTCGCCAGAATACAGGGTGTCGTAATGGCCTTTTAATCGCTCTTTGATGTAATTGGCATTCAAAATAGCATAACGGGTGGCGTCGGTTACACCTTCGGCACCCAACATGCATATGTATCCGTAGGAAATCAAACATACCAAAGCCGATCCCCATGGAGCAGCCGATATGGCGGTAATCGCCTCGGTTCCTCCGGTTGGAATTATTGGATTTGTAGGCAAGAAAGGAACCAATTGTGGGGCTACACAGATTGGGCCCACACCTGGACCACCTCCACCATGCGGAATGGCAAAGGTTTTGTGCAAATTCAGGTGACATACGTCAGCGCCAATGGTTGCTGGATTGGTGAGTCCTACTTGCGCATTCATGTTGGCACCGTCCATATAAACTTGGCCGCCGTTGTCGTGAATGAGTTGGGTAATTTCGCGAATGGCACTTTCAAAAACCCCGTGCGTAGACGGGTAAGTAATCATCAAACAGGATAAATTGTCTTTGTGCAACAAGGCTTTTTCGCGCACATCTTCCACGTCAATATTTCCGTTTTCTAAGGTTTTGGTTACAATTACATGCATACCTGCCATCGCTGCCGAAGCTGGATTGGTTCCGTGTGCTGAAGAAGGAATTAAGGCAATATTTCTATGGTGATCGCCACGCGATTGGTGGTAAGCACGAATAACCATGAGTCCAGCATATTCACCTTGTGCGCCCGAATTGGGTTGCAAGGTAGTGCCGGCAAATCCGGTAATTGTGTTGAGTTGTGTTTCTAATTTGCGCAACATTTTTTGATAACCTTGCGCCTGATCAAGTGGAGCAAACGGGTGAATGTTATTCCAGTTTGGACTGCTCAACGGAATCATTTCGGAGGCAGCATTCAGTTTCATCGTACACGATCCTAAGGAAATCATGGAGTGATTCAAAGCCAAATCTTTGCGCTCGAGCATTTTAATGTAACGCATCAAGGCCGATTCTGAATGGTAGGAATTGAATACTGGGTGTTGCAAAAACGCCGATTGACGTTTCAGTTGAGCGGGATATGCCGTGCTGTTTTCTAAAGCCGCTATTGATACAACGGATGTTGAGGTTGCTTCTGCAAACACCGCGCAAATGGTGTTCAAATCGGCTAAACTCGTGGTTTCATTCACAGAAATCGAAACGGTTGTCTCGTTGATGTAGTAGAAGTTCAGTTGGTGCGCTTCAGCAATCGCTTTCACTTGGGCCGCATTGGCAGTTACAACAATTGTGTCAAAGTAATGACTGTTTTGTTGAGTGATTCCAATTTGTTGCAAGGCTTTGGCCAAACTCACTGCTGAGGCATGTACTTTTTGGGCAATAAAGCGCAAACCTTTTGGTCCATGGTATACGGCATACATCCCGGCCATTACCGAAAGTAAAACCTGGGCGGTACAAATATTGGAAGTCGCTTTGTCGCGTTTGATGTGTTGTTCACGGGTTTGCAAAGCCATACGCAAAGCACGGTTGCCATCGGTATCTACAGTTACGCCAATAATACGTCCGGGCATGCTGCGTTTGTATTCGTCTTTCGAGGCAAAATAGGCCGCATGTGGCCCACCATATCCCAAGGGAATTCCAAAACGTTGGGTAGTTCCATATACAACATCGGCACCCATTTCCCCGGGTGGGGTAAGGCTAACCAAACTCAAAATATCCGCACCTACAGCTACTTTTATTTCGCTGGCATGGGCTTTGGCAATAAAATCAGTGTAGTCATTTATTTGCCCGTGTTTTCCGGGGTATTGTAAAATGGCTCCGTAGAAATCGGTCGAAAAGCTAAAATCTTCGTGTTTGCCCACAACCAATTCTACACCGATTGGCGTGGAGCGTGTTTGCAAAACAGACAGCGTTTGGGGTAAAATTTCGTCCGATACAAAAAATTTGCAGACGTTGTTTTTCTTTTGATCGCGAGAACGCACATCAAACAACAAGGCCATGGCTTCGGCCGCTGCTGTACTTTCGTCAAGTAATGAGGCATTGGCAATTTCCATGCCGGTCAATTCGATAATTAAGGTCTGGAAATTCAAGATTGCTTCCAGACGACCTTGTGCAATCTCGGCTTGATAAGGCGTATAGGCCGTGTACCAACCCGGATTTTCAAGAATATTTCGTTGAATTACTGCAGGCACAATGGCTTGGTTGTAGCCTAATCCGATATAGGATTTGAATAGTTTATTTTCTAAACCCAACTGATGCACGTGTTGACTAAACTCGTATTCGGTCATCGGTTCGTCCAAATCTAAGGCTGATTTGAGGCGGATATCGTCGGGAATGGTTTCGGTAATCAGTTGATCTAAAGAAGCCGCACCAATGGTTTGTAACATGGGTTGTAAATCAGCTTCTCGTGGGCCAATGTGGCGTAAAGCAAATGAATCTGTTTTCATAAAGCGAAAAAATTGGGATGTTTTATTTGGTTGCACAAAAATAGGGTTTATTCTCAAAGTCGGTCGCCGATTTGTGCCTGATTTTTAGGAATTTTTCAACCAAAACGGCATTTTATTAACAGGTTGATTACTTTTGAGCCATGCGCATTTTTCGGTATCTTTTTGATTTTTACATCCAATCGTCCTTGCATGTGGGCTTGGCGGTTTTAGCCTTGTTGCATTGCACAGTTCTGCAACTCCAAGTCAATGTGCAGCTATCGGTTTCACTTGCTGTTTTTTGCGGCACGGTCTTGGGCTATAATTTTCTAAAATATGCAGAGCTAGTTTACTTGGGTAAAGCGAAATCAACCTGGCATTGGGCTATTGGATTCTGCACAGTTTTGGCCGCAGTTTGTTTTTTACTCGCACTTTTTCAGTTGTCTACCGCACAACAATTGGTCTTTTTGAGTTCGGGTTTATTGGTTTTGGGTTATCCGCTGGTTCGGCGCTACGGTTGGTTAAAATTGTTTTTTGTGAGTGCCGCAGTAACCTATATTACAGTGTTTATTCCGTTAGTTTTAGAAAAGCAGTTTGACAACGAACTAGTTTTCTTGTCTGTTCAACGCTTTTTTTTGTTGAGCAGTTTGCTCATTCCCTTTGAGATTTGGGATAGCCAATTTGACGGAGCGCATTTGCACACCTTGCCCCAGCGTTTGGGTATTCCCAAAACCAAAATGTTGGGCTATGTCTTGTTGTTGCCTGTTATTGCCTTAATGGGTTGGCTCGCCGAATATCACTTGGCCACACTAGTGGTCGTTTTATTGGCGGCGCTATCTATCTTTTTTACCGAAACTACTAGATCTAAGTACTACACCTCCTTTTGGGTAGAGAGTGTGCCGATTGTGTGGTGGTGGATTTTAATTATGATGAAGTAAATATTTATCATTGCGAGGAGGAACGACGAAGCGTTTCGTCATTGCGAGGAGGAACGACGAAGCGTTTCGTCATTGCGAGGAGGAACGACGAAGCAATCTACAAAGTCATCAAGTTTTCAATCGAAGAAAATAAGTCTTCCCATTTTGGATTTAGGTTATTTATCAAATCAACTTTCTTTGCTCTAGAACCGCCTTTTAATTGTTTTTCCCTCCCAATTGCATCGCCAATCATTTGAAATTGTTCGTAATAAACCAATTTGTTTAGATTATATCTTGCAGAAAATGAATTTTGGTATTTCTTTTCTTTGTGTTCAATTATTCGTTGAGGCAAATTTGAAGTAACTCCAATATATAATGTGGTGTTTTTATAATTGGTTAATATATAAATAAAGCCTGGTTTCATAGTTTAGATTGCTTCGTCGTTTCTCCTCGCAATGACTACAGTAACCCCGCTCTTCTCAACAAGGCCTCTGGCTGCGGTTCTTGCCCACGGAAACGTTTATATAGTATCATCGGGGCTTCGGTGCCGCCTTTAGAGAGCAAGTGTTCCTTGAATTTTCCAGCCACTTCGGTATCAAAAACTCCTTTTTCCTGAAAGTAAGCAAAAGCATCAGCATCGAGCACTTCGGCCCATTTGTAGCTGTAATAGCCCGACGAATAGCCACCTTGAAAAATATGCGAGAACGAAACGCTCATGCAATTTTCGGCCACATCGGGAAACAAGGCCGTTTCTGCTAGGGCGGCTTTTTCAAATGCTTTTACGTTTGTAATTTCTTGTGCTTTGGCATGATAAGCCATATCCAATAATCCAAAACTCAGTTGGCGCAAGGTGGCCATGCCTTCCAAAAAGCTGGCACTTTCCTTAATTTTCGTCACGTATTCTTGCGGTATAATTTCTCCGGTTTCGTAATGCTTGGCAAACAAGGCCAAGGCTTCGGGTTCGTAACACCAGTTTTCCATCACTTGGCTGGGCAATTCTACAAAATCCCAGAACACCGAAGTACCTGAGAGACTCGGGTAGGTGGTGTTGGCCAACATGCCATGCAAGGCGTGACCAAATTCATGAAACAAAGTAGTCACTTCGTTAAAAGTAAGCAAAGACGGTTTGGTTTCGGTGGGTGGTGTAAAGTTGCACACAATCGAAACGTGCGGCCGTTCTTGCTGGCCTTCGAATTGGTATTGCGGTTTATAGGAAGTCATCCAAGCGCCGTTGCGTTTGCCTTTGCGCGGAAAAAAATCGGTATAAAACAACGCCACCAAATGTTCATCCCCATCAACAACTTCAAAGATTTGGACGTCAGCGTGGTATTTATCTATGGTATGGATTTCGCGAAACGTGATTCCAAATAATTTTTCGGCAATGGTGTATGCGCCTTGCAACACATTGTCTAGTTTAAAATAGGGCTTTAGAATTTCATCGTCAACCGAGTATAATTTTTGTTTCAGCTTTTCGCTGTAGTAGGCGCTATCCCATTTTTCGAGCGCATCAAGTTGGTCCAATTCTTGGGCAAAGGCAGTGAGTTGAGCAAATTCGCGTTGGGCAGCCGGTTTGGCTTTGGCCACTAAATCACTCAAAAAGGATTGAACTTTGGCTGGCGTTTGAGCCATGCGCTCCTCCAAAACAAACTGTGCATGCGAGTTGTAGCCTAGTAATTTCGCCCGTTGGTGTCTCAGCGCTACAATGCGTTGCACCAATTCCTGGTTATCAAATTCGTTGCCTTGAAAGGTTTTTTTACCGGCAGCGATGGCCAATTCTTTCCGCAATTCGCGGTTTTCTATATAGGTAACAAACGGCAAATAACTCGGAAAATCCAAGGTAAAAACAAAACCTTCCAAGCCTTTTGATTGGGCCAACGCCTTTGCCATTTCTTTGGCATCGGCAGGCAATCCTAGCAGGTCTTCTTCTTTGGTAATGTGCAGTTGGTAGTTGTTGGTTTCGGCCAATACATTTTCGCCAAAGGTCAATTTGCATTTGGCCAATTCGGTGTCAATTTCCCGCAATTGGCCTTTGTCAGTTTCTGATAACAAGGCGCCATTTCTGGCAAATCCCTTGAATTTCTTATCCAATAAAGTGGCTTGTTCGGCGGTTAAATTCAGCGCATCGCGTTGGTCGTAAACCGCTTTTACGCGTGCAAATAAATCTTCATTCAAGCTGATGTCGTTGCTAAATGCGGTGAGTAAGGGCGAAACGGCTTGTGCAATTTTTTGCATCTCGTCATTGGTTTCTGCCGAATTCAAATTGAAGAAAATACTCGACAACCGATCCAAAGCTTGGCCGGAATACTCGAGGGCTTCTATCGTATTTTCAAAAGTTGGTGCCTCGGCATTTTGCGTAATGGCGTCAATCTCGGCACGGGCTTTTTCGATGTTGGCTTCAAAGGCCGGTTGATAATCTTCGTTTCTAATTTGCGAAAAAGGAGCCGAATTAAACGGCGTCTGAAAAACGTGAGTCAGTAGTTGCATAACAAAGGAAAGCCCAGTTGGGCGTTGTTGAATTTGGAGTGGAGAACAGTAGTTTTTAGCGTTTCAATTCGGCCGAAGCTTGCAGTACAGCTGCCTTGAGGCCTTCTTTGTACAATACGATTTTGTCGAGCACGCATTTGTCATGGCAACCAATAATTTGAGCGGCCAAGATGCCGGCATTTTTGGCTCCATTAAGGGCTACCGTAGCAACAGGAACACCGCCTGGCATTTGCAAAATAGACAAGATCGAATCCCAACCGTCAATGGAGTTGCTCGATTTTACGGGCACGCCAATTACCGGTAAGGGCGACATCGCGGCCACCATTCCAGGTAAATGCGCTGCTCCACCGGCTCCGGCGATAATTACCGAGATGCCACGCAGGTGCGCGTTTTGGCTAAACTCCACCAATTTCTCGGGGGTACGGTGCGCCGAGACGATATCTACTTCGGTTTCAATATCAAATCCGTGCAAGATATCGATGGCTTCTTGCATAACTGGCAGGTCGCTTTTGCTTCCCATTACGATGGCTACTTTCATAATAATTAAAAATTAATAATGAATAATTATAAATTAGTTTAAACGATTAAACGTTTAAGCGGTTAATCTTTATTTGCTTATCACCCGAATCGTTTTTTTTACCTCTTCGGCCAATTTGCGCGCTTCATTCAAGTCCTCATGCACAATGGTCACGTGCCCCATTTTGCGAAACGGTCTGGTTTCTTTTTTGCCATACAGGTGGGGTGTTACGCCTTTTATCTGCATAATTTGTTCAATATTTTCATACACCACCGGTCCTGAATAGCCTTCGGCACCCACCAAATTTACCATAATTCCCGCCACTTTGCTGCTGGTATCGCCCAAGGGCAAATCTAATATGGCCCGAATGTGGTTTTCAAATTGGGAGGTATAACTAGCCTCTATGGTGTAATGGCCTGAGTTGTGTGGGCGTGGCGCCACTTCATTTACCAAAATCTGATTGTCTGCCGTCAGAAAAAGCTCTACCGCCAAAATACCCACGTGGGCAAAGGCTGCCGAAACCTGCAGGGCAATCTCGGTCGCTTTTTGCGCCAATTCTGGTGCAATTCGAGCCGGACACAACACATATTCTACCTGATTGGCTTCGGGATGAAACTCCATTTCGACCACCGGATAGGTTTTTATCTCGCCCGAAACCGAACGCGCTACAATCACAGCCAATTCGTTGGTAAAAGGAATCAATTCTTCGGCGATGCATTCGCCTGTAGGTAAATCCTGCAAGTCGGTAATTGAACGCACTATTTTTACCCCTTTGCCGTCGTAGCCAAATTGGGCCAATTTCCAAACAAATGGAAACTTCAATTCATTGTTGTTTGCAGCTGAAACTAAATCTGAAAGTTGTGTATAACGCTGGTGCGCGGAGGTGGGAATTCCGTGGGATTGGTAATAGTCTTTCTGAACGCCTTTATTTTGTATCAATCGCAGGGTTTTGGCACTCGGATAAACCACTTTGCCATCGGATTCTAGTTGCTCAAGGGCATCTAAGTTTACGTTTTCTATCTCGAGCGTGAGTACATCAACTTTTTGACCAAAATTGTACACGGTTTGAAAATCCAACAAATCGCCTTGTTCAAAATAGTGTGCGCCATATTGGCAAGGGGCTTCGGCACTCGGATCGAGCACGTAGGTACAAATGTCAAATTTGCGCAACTCAGCCAGCATCATTTTGCCCAATTGGCCGCCGCCCAAAATGCCGAGTTTAAAATCAGACGAAAAATAGTTCATGCCTTGTGTTGCTAAATTTTGCGCAAATATAGCGATTCCTCTTTTTTAAATGGGCATTCGTATTTGCCAATTCAGATAAATTGTAGGTGAATTAATGCTGCTGTCGCGTTGCAAATATGTTGATAATAAGGCGAATTCATGGTGTTCAAAATACAAATAAATCAATTTTCAGCCCGCCTTTCTTCGCACTTATTGCTATATTTGTCGCTTCAAAAACGCGCAAACATGATTCATTTACACGATAAAACTTTTGTCCCATTTATTTCTTCTGATGAAATTGATTTTGCCCTAGCGAATATGGCCAAAAAAATGGCTGATGATTTCTTTGATGAAACACCTGTTTTTATTGGGGTGTTGAACGGTTCATTTATGGTGTTGTCAGATTTAATGAAAAATTACCGCGGCATGTGTGAGGTGAGTTTCTTAAAAATGTCCTCCTACCAAGGAACACAATCTACTGGTCAAGTAAGCCAGTTGTTGGGATTGGATATCGATCTAAAAGGCCGAACCGTGGTAGTGGTAGAAGACATCGTGGATACCGGCCATACCGTAGAAGCGCTAAAAGCACTTTTGAAGGAACAACAAGCCAAACACGTCAAATTCGCCACCTTGTTTTTTAAACCCGAAGCCTATGCCAAAGACATCAAAATTGATTATGTAGGCATTCGCATTCCCAATAAATTTATTGTAGGCTATGGGTTAGACTACAATGGCTTGGGTAGAAATCTCCCCGATGTATACCAACTCGCCGAATAATTACACGCAAACACAACTCAATAATTTATACGTACTCCAATGATTAATATCGTTCTTTTCGGAAAACCAGGTGCAGGAAAAGGCACACAAGCTGAATTTTTAAAAGAAAAATACAATTTAACCCACTTGTCTACCGGCGACATTTTTCGGTTCAACATCAAAAACGAAACGGCCTTAGGTAAGTTGGCCAAAACCTATATGGATGCCGGCGATTTAGTACCCGATTCGGTTACCATTCAAATGTTAGAATCAGAAGTGGACAAGAACCCGCATTCGGCCGGATTTTTATTTGATGGATTTCCCAGAACCAACGCACAAGCCGAAGCTTTAGACACATTTTTAGCATCCAAAAATCAACACATTACTGCCACAATTGCCCTCGAAGCCAATGACGAAATCTTGGTGCAACGCTTGTTGGAGCGCGGAAAAACATCGGGCAGACCAGATGATCAAGACGAAGAAAAAATTCGCAACCGCTACCAAGAATACAACGAAAAAACAGCTCCATTAATGGCCTATTACACCCAGCAAGGAAAATTCCATGCGGTAGATGGCATTGGCCAAATAGAAGAAATCACCCAGCGCTTGAGTGCGGTGATTGATGGTTTGTAGCACAATTCAAGCTGGTTAATCGCCATAAGGCAAATGCCACAATAAAACAAAAAAATAAATGGAACTACTTGTTATTCTTTTTTTAATCCTGCTTAACGGGGTGTTTTCGATGTCGGAAATTGCCCTGATTTCTGCGCGTAAAAATCGCTTGGAAACTTCGGCCAAAAAAGGGAATAAAAACGCCAAAATTGCCCTTGATCTCGCCAATTCACCCAATAAATTTTTGTCGACTGTGCAAATTGGGATTACCCTTATTGGAATCCTAACCGGAATTTATTCGGGCGACAAAATTACTCACGATGTAGAACTGTTCTTTTCAGGGTATGTTTTTTTTCATCCCTATGCGGCACCCTTGGCTGTAGTGGTTGTGGTGGTAATTTTAACTTTTTTCTCTTTGGTTTTGGGCGAATTATTACCCAAACGCATCGGTCTCAATCACCCCGAATCGATCGCCAAAGCCGTGGCCTTGCCCATGCGCCTCATTTCGCAAATTACCGCGCCATTCATTTGGTTGCTCACCATATCAACCGAGGGGCTACTCAAATTACTCAACATTAAACCCACTGCCGACGGCAAAGTAACCGAAGAAGAAATTAAAGCGATTATCAAAGAAGGCACAGAAGTAGGCGAGGTACAAGAAATAGAACAAGACATTTTGGAACGCGTGTTTCACATTGGCGACCGCAAAATAAATTCGCTCATGACCCACCGCTCGGACATTGAGTACTTGTCGCTAGAAGATACAGCAATAGAATTGAAAGCAAAAGTTTTAGAAGAACTGCATTCTATTTTTCCGGTTTGTAAAGAAAGTTTAGATGACATTATTGGAGTAGCGACACTCAAAGATTTGTTTGCCAATTTTGAAAAAGGCAACTTTAATCTAGAGACCATTGCCAAAGAACCGGTGTACCTCATTGAACACACTTCGGCCTACAAAGCCTTGGAGCACTTCAAAAAAACCAAAGTGCATTATGCGTTTATTGTCGATGAACACGCCGTTTTTCAAGGCATTATTACCCTCAACGACATCTTAGAAGCCCTGGTGGGCGATGCCTCCGATTTTGATGACGACGAATACAAATTGATCGACAACGGCGACGGAACTTGGTTGGTTGACGGACAGTATTCGCTGCACGATTTTCTCACCTCGTTTGATATGGACGAACTCACTAACGATTACGAAGTAACTACCGTAAGCGGATTTTTTATCACCGAATTGGGATCGATACCCAAAGAAGGCGAAAAAATTATTTGGAATAAACTCGAGTTGGAAGCCCAAAAAATGGATGGCGCCAAAATAGACAAGGTGCTCATCAACACACTAAAAGAAAAGATTTAATTTCATTTCACGGATGCTACTGTCTGTCGCATCTGTAAACTGTACACTGTAAACCGTAAGTTGTACACTGTAAACTCAACCCTATGACCGAAGGCAACTTTGTAGACTACGTAAAAATATTTGTTTCTTCTGGCAAAGGCGGAAAGGGATCAACCCATTTGCACCGCGAAAAATTTATCGAAAAAGGCGGGCCTGATGGCGGCGATGGCGGACGTGGCGGCCATGTTTTTTTGGTGGGCAACAAAGGACTTTGGACCTTATTTCACCTCAAGTTTGCGCGCCACATCAAAGCCGGACATGGCGGTGATGGTGGAGGCGACCGCAGTACCGGCCACGACGGCGAAGACAAATACATCGAAGTACCCTTGGGAACCGTAGTGCGCGACAAAGAATCCAATGAAATACTATTTGAAATTACAGAAGACGGAGAAAAACGCATCGTAGCCCAAGGCGGAAAAGGCGGATTGGGCAACTGGCACTTTCGTAGCTCGACCAACCAAACCCCGCGATATGCCCAACCGGGCTTGGCGGGCTTGGAACTCGATATGGTATTAGAACTAAAAGTTTTGGCCGACGTAGGCTTAGTGGGCTTCCCAAATGCAGGAAAATCAACCTTGTTGTCGGTGCTCACTTCTGCCAAACCCAAAATTGCCGATTATCCCTTTACCACGCTAAAACCAAATTTGGGTATTGTGGCCTACCGCGATTTTCAGTCGTTTGTAATTGCCGATATTCCTGGAATTATAGAAGGCGCTGCCGAAGGAAAAGGCTTGGGACACTACTTTTTGCGTCACATTGAACGCAACTCAACCTTATTGTTTTTGGTGCCGGTTGATACCGAAAACATCAAAGCCGAATACGATATTTTGGTGAACGAATTAACCAAATACAATCCGGAGATGTTACAAAAAGAGCGCCTGCTCGTAATCTCCAAATGCGACATGCTCGACGACGAACTCAAAGCCGAATTAAAAATTCAATTGGACAAAGAATTCAAAGGGATTCCGTATTTGTTTATTTCGTCGGTGGCCCAACAAGGTCTTACCGAACTGAAGGACAAATTGTGGGCGATGCTCAATGCCTAATTACAGGCTAAATAATACATCTAAAGTTTCCGGAATACTATTGGCCTCTATTTTTGGGTAAGTTTGCGCCGAATTCAACCAGTTTTCAATTTCTAGTTTAAAATTTCCATCTACTTTCTGTAGAGTCGGGACGCCCATTAGCTTTAGTGCTTCGGCGTTACAGGCTTGTTCGTAATGATTGGCAATCGGAATAGACAGCACTTTCTTTTCTAAATACAAAGCTTCAGCAGGAGTTTCAAATCCTCCGCCCGTAATGATGCCGTCGCAGTTTATCAAGCTTGTGTCAAATAACTCTTGATTGATCGGATAAAACAGAATATTTCCTTGTCGGTAGGGTTCTTTTACGGTTTTTAAAAACCAATGAAATTCTACATCTTGCAGTGCTAAAAATGCTTTTTCGAGGCAATCCACATCAAACGAAGGCAAGTAAACCGAAATGTGTTTTTTGTTGGTTGGATTAGCTTCCAAAATATTTTTCTTAATCACCGGATTGTAAATAAAGGAATCATATTTTTTGAAGTGCAAGCCAATTGTATGCGAAGATGTCGAGTAATTATTGAGCACCAATTCGCCCAAAAAATCACCTTTTTCGGGCCGTGGGCAAAGTTTAGAAACAAAACTGGCTTGGTGGCCAAATTGAATGGATTTCTTGTTTTGAAGTTTACAGGCCAAAGAAGTTACGGCTTCAAAATCATTGATGATCACGTCGTAGTTGCTTAAGGGTAAATTTTTTGCGTCTTTGAACAAGGAAATCGGATGGATGTTTTTGGCAATTTTCCAATAATCTAATCCGCCACAGGGATTGTAATGCAAACTACAGCCGTTGTTTCGGTATTTGATGGGAAGCTCAAAATCTAAACTGGCATTTGATCCGCTCAAGAAAAAATCTACTTCACCATATTTTTTTAAATACGGATATAATTGTTGGGCTCTGCTAATGTGTCCGTTTCCAGTAGCTTGAATGGCATAAAATATTTTCATGTATTATTCTTGTAAAATTTTTGCCACTATGTCCATCTTGTCGTTTTCTTCTACTGAATTGTCTTTAGTAAAATCGGCGTTGTTGTAGTAATAAATACTCCACGTTTTGTTGTGGTATTCTAAGGCCGTGAGGTTTTCTACCCAATCGCCGCTGTTAAGGTACATGACCGATCCATTTTCGGTGTCAATTTGTTTCATTTGCGGTTTATGAATATGCCCACAAACCACGTGGCTGTACTTTTTTTCGATGGCAATCTCGGCCGCCGTCGCTTCAAAATTGGAGATAAATGAAACCGCTTTTTTCACGCTGTCTTTGATGGCTTTCGAGAAACTGCGTTTTTCTTTGCCCATTAACACCAAAAACCAGTTCACCATGCTGTTGATCAATATCAATAAATCGTAGCCTTTTCCGCCTATTTTGGCAATTATTTTGGCGTAACCTATGGTAGACGAATCAAATACATCGCCATGAAAAATCCAGGTTTTGTTTCCGTCTAAATCTAATACGAGTTTGTCCACGAGTTCAAAATCGCCCATAACCAAATCGGTGTATTTGCGCAAGGCCTCGTCGTGATTGCCTGTAATGTAAATTACTTTGGTGCCGTTGGCCAACATTTTGATGATGTGACGCAACACATTCATGTGGGCCGAAGGGAAATAACTTTTGGTGAAGTTCCACATGTCAATGATATCACCATTTAGAACTACTGTTTCGGCTTGTATCGATTTGAGGTATTTGAGTAATTCCTCGGCATGACAGCCATAGGTGCCCAGATGCACATCTGAAAGAACGACCAGTTCTACTTTTCGTTTATTTTTCACGTAGTTTCTTGCAAATTTCAGGCAGAAATGAAAAGTATACGTATACTTATAACTAACTAATTGTTATGTTTAGCCAATAAAACATGCGTTTATGTTACCGAAAAGTTAATTTAATTAACATAAAAACACGCCGAATTAGTTGTCAAATACCCTTTTTCAACTAAAAAAATATTTTATATTCGCTTCATCTAAATTAAAACACTTCACATGAAAAAAATTATTGTTTCCTTCGTAATAGGGATCTTATTATTGCCCATGAGCGTCAAAGCCGACGAGGGCATGTGGTTTTTGATGTTCATCGAACGTCTCAACCACCGCGACATGCAAAAAATGGGCTTGCAACTTACGGCTCAAGAAATTTACAGCATCAATAACCATTCGTTGAAAGATGCGATTGTCCAGTTTAATGGAGGTTGTACCGCCGAGATTATCTCAAAAGACGGTTTGGTACTCACCAACCACCACTGTGGTTATGATGCCATTGCCGAGTTGTCATCGGCCGAAAAAAATTACCTAAAAGATGGTTATTGGGCCGAAAACAGATCGGCCGAAATGAAACCGTCGAGTTTATTCGTTCGTTTCTTTGTGCGCATGGACGATTGTTCTAAACGAATTTTGGCCAAAGTTAACGCTCAAATGTCAGAGGCTGAGCGCGAAAAAGCAATTGCTGCCGAGATGACTGTAATTGAGAAAGAAAACAACGAAGGCGGTAAATACACTGTGTCGGTTCGTCCGTTTTTTCAAGGAAATGAATACTATTATTTTGTGTACCAAGATTACAAAGACGTGCGTTTGGTGGGAACTCCACCAGAAAGTTTAGGAAAATATGGTGGTGATACCGACAACTGGGAATGGCCACGTCACACTGCCGATTTCTCTATGTTTCGCGTATATGCCGACAAAGACGGAAACCCAGCCGATTACTCAGCGGGCAATGTACCCTTGCAACCCAAACACTATTTGCCAGTGAATATGGGCGGCGTAAAAGAAAATGATTACGCCATGATTTTGGGGTATCCCGGAAGAACCAACCGTTGGTTACCTGCCGGTGGAATTGAGCAAAACGTAAAATTTGCTTATCCTGCTTGGGTAGAAGGTGCCAAAACCGGAATGGATAACATGAAGAAATACATGGACCAAAGCGATGCCTTGCGATTGGTTTATGCCTCAAAATTTGCAGGAACGGCCAATTACTGGAAAAACCGCCAAGGGATGATTGACGCCTTGTCTAAGTTTGAAACGGCCAAATCAAAAGCGGTACAAGAAGCCAAATTTGACAAATGGGCACAAAAACCAGCCAACAAAGCCAAATACGGTACCGTGGTAAATAATATCAACGCGTTTTATGCATTGACCAATGAAAAAGCCCGTCATGACAACTACTTGCAACAGTTATTGCGCACCACCTTTTTTGGAACCATTAGCCGAACAATGGGCCGTCAGTTGGATGGTTATGTAAAAGCCGATGCAGCCAAACGCGCGCAACTAGCTCCTGGCATTCTAGAAATGGCCGGCGAAATGTACAAGGAAATGTATTTGCCTGCCGAGAAAGATTTGTTGGCCGCACAATTAAATTTATATGCTGCCAAATCAACCGGATATGCAGTAGCTCCATTGGTTGATAAATTGGCCAAAGAAAACGGCGGTGATTTCACCAAATATGCACACGCTTGCATCGACTTGAGTTTGTATGCATCGGTAGACAAAGTAAAAGCATTCTTGGATGCGCCTGCTCAAGGTTTATTGGATAACGATCCGCTGCAAGTAGTATCAGCAGATTTGTTAACTCATTTGGGAGCAAAATCAGATGCGATTGCCAAAGCACAAAATGATTTTGGAGCGGCCTACCGTTTGTTGGTGGAAGGCTTGCGCGAATCAAAAATTGGTTCAATCAAATACCCGGATGCCAACTCTACTTTGCGACTTACCTACGGAAAAGTAAAAGCCTTGCCGGCTGACAAACGCAACGATGCCAAAATTAACAACTACACGACCATGGAAGGCATGGTGAAAAAATACAAAAAAGGCGACGAAGAATTTGATTTGCCACAACGTGTTTTAGATTTATACAACGCCAAAGACTATGGCCGTTTTGCCGATAAAGACGGCAGCTTGCACGTGAATTTCTTGACCGATAATGACATTACCGGAGGAAATTCAGGATCGCCAGTATTGAACGGAAAAGGCGAATTAATTGGTTTGGCTTTTGACGGAAACATCGAAGCCATGGCCGGTGACGTTATTTTTGACAACAAATTGCAACGTACCATCAACGTGGACATTCGTTTTGTGTTATGGGTAATCGAGAACTATTCGGGCGCCAAACACATTGTGGATGAAATGACATTGGTTAAATAGAGTTAAAGTTGGAAGTTTGAAGCGGGAAGCTTGAAGTTTTCAATAAGTATACTAAGAACAGCAGTAGGCGATACGCTTGCTGCTGTTTTTTTATGTTATAGTTGGAAGTTGGAAGTGGGGAGCGGGAAGTTTTTGCCACGAATGCACGGATAAGATCAACGATCAACGATTTTTGATTGATGATTTTTGATTACTAAAGTATACTAAGAACGACTTTTTGCTGCTAGCTGATAGCTTTTAGCTTTCAGCCACGAATGCACGGATTAGATTAACGATTTAAGATTAACGATTGCTTCGCCAGTTCGAGCAAAGCTCTCGGGTAACGATTAACGATTAACGATTTTTGATTTATCTATAT